>Ga0099364_10003590_pt1 | contig 23968 bp, 13 predicted proteins | sample TergutTh196P3_FD_73070 | JGI IMG/M metagenome (GOLD analysis project Ga0099364, IMG submission 73070) | Microcerotermes parvus P3 segment gut microbial communities from Pointe-Noire, Republic of the Congo - Th196 P3 | ecosystem: Host-associated > Arthropoda: Insects > Digestive system > Gut ...
AACACGCGTACCCGTTGGGGACGCCGCCGTCCTTGGCTAATCCTCGGCACTCCCGCCCTAATCCTCACTTTCGTCCTGTTTTTCATGTCCCCTGATTGGCTCGGCGAAAACAGCGGTTTCGTCTACGTCCTGCTCATGTACTGCCTTGTGGGCAGCCTGGATTCCCTGCTGAACGCGAGCTATGGCGCCCTTTTCCCCGAACTTTTCCGCGAGGATAGCCTGCGGGCAAAGGTCAACGCCATGCGCCAGATGTTCAACCTCCTAGCAATGGCAATCGGCATCGCCGTAACCCCCATGGTGGTGGAGAAAATCGGCTACAGCACAACCGCGCTGATTTACGGCGGGGTAGCGTGGGCGGTGATTTGGTACTGCGCTGCCGGCTGTCACGAGTGCGGGGACTGGGCGGACTCGCCAAAACCGCCGTTTTTCAGGAGCATTCTGGATCTTTTGCGCCTGAAGCAATTCTGGATTTTCGGTGCGGCAGGGGCGTTTTATTCCGCCGCCTTCAGCTTAATCATGCAGGCAGTACCCTTTTTCGCCCAGTATGCACTGAAGGTGGGCGGCACAGAACAGACCATGCTCATCGGCGTGGTTTTCGGCGTGGCGTTACTGGGCGTGCTGTTCTGGTCAACAGTGATTTCCCGCAAAAAAATGGCGGCGCTCACCGCCTGGCGCAGCTCGTTTATATTGATGAGCGCCGGATTCGTGGTTATGTATTTCTTCGGCAACGACCTGATGTCGGTGATGGCGATTGCGCCGCTCATCGCCCTTGGCGCAGGGGGATCAATGACCACAATGGACGTTATAGGCGCAAAAATCATTGATGAAGACTACCGCCGCCACGGCATCCGCCGTGAGGGTCTTATCTCTAGCATCGGCGGGATTCTCAACCGCTTGAACAGCCTTTACAGCGGTTTTGCGTTCATAATGCTCGAAAAGATTTTCGGCTTTGTGGACGGCAACAAGGTGGGTGATAACCCCGCCCTTGCTTCCCGTTGGCTCTTTATCGGTTTTCCGTTGATAGCGATGCTTTTATGCGTTGTTTTTGCGCTGATTCTGCGGTTTAATGAAGAGGAGGGGGATGTCAGGGAGAATTCCAACGCAAATACTCCCGAATAAATCGGCGCATAGTTGATTTTTTCTAGCCTCTTTATAATCGATTAACTTGAAAATCGGCTCAGGATTTGTGAGAATATTTTTCGTCTGGCAAGGAAAAAAGCGCAGTAATACTTTCGTATTGCGAGCATTTTTGACGACGTCAGATGGAAAATAGACCGCAAAGACCAGTTGATTTTCACGTTAGGAGACTATAACTATACGACATCCTCTATTGATTCGACAACCTCCAACAAAGCCTCCAACGCCTCCTCTTGGGAAACCTTGCGCAAAATTTCGCCCTTAGCGAAAAGCAGATACTCCCCGTCGCCGCCCGCCAGACCAACATCCGCGTTGCGTGCTTCTCCAGGACCGTTCACAGCACAGCCCATCACCGCCACGGTTATGGGCTTTTTGCAGTGAGTAAGTGCGGTTTCAACGCGCTTTGTAAGACCTATGAGGTCGATTTGGCTGCGTCCGCAACTGGGACAGGAGATGATTTGCGGCTTGTCCCTGCGCAAACCCAAAGCGCGCAAAATATCCTTTGCCGCGCGGATTTCCTCTTCTGGCTCTGCAGTTAAGGAGACCCGAATCGTATCGCCGATGCCCTCTAACAATAACGCGCCGATTCCCGCTGCGGATTTAATCAAGCCTTGCCGCTGTGTCCCTGCCTCGGTTATGCCCAAGTGGAGCGGATAGTCACAAAGGCTTGCGGCGATTTTGTACGCCTGCACCGTGGCATGGACGTCCGACGCTTTCAGTGAAAGGATGATATTGCTGAAACCGCAATCCTCCAACAGGCGGGCGTGAGACAAGGCACTGTCCGCCATCGCCTGAGGGGCGGGACCGCCATATTTTGTCAGCAAGTCTTTTTCCAGTGAACCTGCATTCACGCCGATGCGAATGGGAACATTTTTCTCGCGGCAGGCGTTAGCCACCGCCCGCACTTTCTCCTGTCCGCCGATATTGCCAGGATTCAGGCGGATTTTGTCTGCCCCTGCCGCCACGCATTCAAGGGCGATGCGCCAGTCAAAGTGGATATCCGCCACTATGGGGATTTTTACCGCTTCCTTGAGAGCGGCGACAAGCTTGACGTTTTCCAGTCGCGGCACTGCTGTTCGCAGAATCTCACAGCCCGCCGCCTCAAGGCGTTGCGCCTGTGCAATATTCCCGGCGACGTCATTCGCGGAAACATTCAGCATGGACTGAATGCTAATTTCCGCGCCACCTCCGACCCAGATATTTCCAACTTTCACCTTGCGGCTGTGCCGCCGTTGCAAATGGTGCGTATCGTCCATATTGTGTTCGCTCCTTGTTTTTATCCTAAATGTCGTGTTTTTCAGTCAAGCTATCCACATTATCAACATACTAATCCACAAAGTGTAAAGGAAAAAACTTAACAGAAAATTGTCGAAACATAGATTATAGATACTAAAGCTTTGAATCCAGAATAATCTCCACAATTTGAGAAATGCTGCCAAGTTCCTTTTGACCGCGCATTTTTTCGGACATCCTCTCACCGTTCATGTAGACCTCAAGGAGCTTGTCAAAAAGATTTTCGCTGTTGATTTTTTCGTCCTCTAACATGATGGCGTAACCCTTGCGCTGAAAATACTGAGCGTTGAAAATTTGATCGCCGCGGCTGCTGGATTTTGGCAGCGGCACTAGCAACATGGGCTTGTTCAGCGCCAAAAACTCAAAAATCGCATTCGCACCTGCCCGTGAAAGAACCATGTCGCAAGCCGCCAAAACGTCGGGCAACTCCTCGTTAAGGTAATCAAACTGGCGGTATTTTTCGCTCTCAATACTTTCGTCTGTGTTGCCGCCGCCGCAGATATGCGCCACATTAAAAAGCTCGGTAATTTTCACTAAATTATCCCGTAACGCCTGATTGACACTCCTTGCGCCAAGGCTGCCGCCCATAACCAAAAGTATTGGTTTATCCCGCTCGAAACGCAAAAAATTCCGCCCTCGCTCCTTATTGCCGCCCAAAACCTCCTCGCGGACAATCCCACCCACAAACTGGGTTTTTATTGATTGTATGTGCTTTTGGGTATCCTCAAATGTGGTGAGCAGGAGGGAGCAAAAGGGCAGACTGAGCTTGTTTGCCAAGCCTATTGTGAGGTCGGATTCGTGTAAAATACTGGGGATTTTCAGTCCTTTGGAGGCGAAAACCACAGGAAAAGACACAAAACCGCCCTTTGAAAAAACCACATCAGGGCGGATTTTCTTCAGCAGTGTCCGAGCCTGTGCCATGCCTTTTACCACGCGAAAAACATCGGTGACGTTCTTTACGTCAAAGTAGCGGCGCAGCTTGCCTGTTTCGATTTCGTGGTAGCTCACGCCGGGAATTTTCGTCACCACGTCTTTTTCGATACCGCTTTTCGAGCCGATGTAGTGTATCTCCCAATCCATGGCGCAAAAGCGGGGAATCAGCGCCAAATTGACAGAAACGTGACCCATGGAGCCGCCGCCGGTAAATACAATTTTCATTTCGCACAATGTGTGAGAGAGTTCGCGTACAAAATGTTTTTAAAAACTTTTGTGACGAGCTCTCACGTCCTTTCTTTTAACGTCGGGATTAATGTCAATAGGTCTTCCTCTTTTGGGAAAATCCTAAGGTTTTGGACGGCAAAAGTTATGCCGAAATCGTCAATAATTTGAGAGTAAAAGTAAAAATCTTTCTCATGAAATGCGGCGTTTTTTCCCTCGTAAAAGATTTCCATATCCTCAAATTCCTTGTCTGTATACGCCCTAATCATTGCGTCAGTAAGCTGATAAAACCTTTCCCCGCCTGTCTTTGCGGTGAGGGAGCAAGTGAGGACGTTGTCTGTTGCTTTTTCGCAGGTGAGGACCAGTAGATATACATCCTCCTCCAACCAAATGGCATAGCGAAAAGTGTCTCCTAATTCCTCGAACCAAAGGCTGTGGCGGTCAATTTTTAGCCATTCGCTGTCCTTTACCAAAGCGCAACTGTTCCAACGGCGCAAAAACGTCAGAGAATTAGCGTAATAGTCCCCACTGGCGCAGCTTGCCAACAGACACAACACCAACAGTACCCCGCACAAGCGCTTCATTGCTCCCTCCCCACGCCGGAATAATCAATGATATGCGGCGTGGGAGACGAAAATTCCCAAAGACAACACACAGCAGACAACATACTCACATTCTGTCCGCTATCTGTTGCCTAGATTCTAGTATCTAGAGTTTATCCCAAAGCCCGTTCCACCAAGCGTTGTCAATCCACTCGTACATCTCGGCGAAATAGCCGTTCCAAGTGTCACTCCAACCGCCGGTAAAGCCAAGGTTGTTAAAGAATGTCTGTAACGCCTCAACGATACTTGTAAAAAATGCCGCCATGCTGTTCACTCCTTTTTGCAAGCTTACGCTGTAATTTTACCACAAAAACACTCATTTTTATTTCCGTATTAGAAATTCTCGCTAGAACTCAAGTTTTTGCGCGATATATTCTCCAAGGGAGCCTATGGGAATTCGCTCCTGTGCCATGGTATCCCGGTCGCGGACGGTGACACAGCCGTCCTCCTGTGAGTCGAAGTCGTAGGTGAGGCAAAACGGCGTGCCGATTTCATCCTGACGGCGGTAGCGTTTGCCTATGCTCCCCGCATCGTCGTATTCCACGGCAAAGTTTTTTGCCAACTGGCTGTAGACGGCTCTCGCGCCCTCCTCAAGTTTTTTGGAGAGGGGCAGGATTGCCGCTTTGACAGGAGCGAGGGCGGGATGCAGACGCAATACCACGCGAACGTCGTTTTTCGCCGCGTCCACCACTTCCTCGTCGTAGGCATCCACCAAAAACGCCAACGCCACACGATCCGCGCCGAGGGACGGCTCGATGACGTAGGGCAGGTATTTTTCGTTGGCGGCAGGGTCGAAATATTCAAGGCTCTTGCCAGAGGTGTTCTGGTGTTGGGTGAGGTCAAAATCCGTGCGGGAGGCGAGTCCCCAAAGCTCTCCCCAACCGAATGGAAAGAGGAACTCAAAGTCCGTTGTGGCATTGGAGTAGTGGGAGAGTTCTTGTGCGTCGTGGTCGCGCAGGCGCAGATTTTCGGCATTCATGCCCAGTGTCAACAGCCAATTTTTACAGTAATCTTTCCAATAGGCGAACCACTCAAGCTCTGTGCCGGGCTTACAGAAAAACTCCAGTTCCATCTGCTCGAACTCACGGGTGCGGAAGATGAAATTGCCCGGAGTTATCTCGTTTCGGAAGCTTTTTCCAATTTGGCACACGCCAAAAGGCACCTTTTTGCGGGTGGTGCGTTGAATATTGGAGAAGTTAACAAAAATCCCCTGAGCTGTTTCGGGGCGCAGATAAAGCTGAGATTGACTGTCATCGGTGACCCCTTGATATGTCTTGAACATCAGGTTAAAGGAGCGGATATCGGTGAAGTCCTGCTTTTGGCATCCGGGGCAGACGATAGCGTTCTCCTTGATGTACGCCTCCATCTCGTCGAAGCTCCACCCTGCGGGATTTCCACCCGCCGCCTCAATTAACTGATCCGCGCGATGACGGGTTTTGCACGCTTTGCAGTCCATGAGGGGATCGGAAAAGCCGCCAACGTGACCGGACGCGACCCAGACCTGGGGATTCATGAGCAACGCGCTGTCAAGTCCCACGTTGTATGGATTTTCCCGCACAAACTTCTTCCACCATGCCGTCTTGACGTTGTTTTTGAACTCAACGCCAAGAGGACCATAATCCCAAGAATTGGCAAGCCCGCCATAAATCTCGCTCCCGGCGTAAACAAAGCCCCGCCCCTTACACAGGGCAACAATTTTCTCCATGGTTTTTTCAGTGTTCTGCATATGTTTTTTTCCTTTCTTTTGTCCGTAGATGGGATGTTATAGTCGATTTTCATGCTAGGAGACTATAGTGTTATAGCGATGTTGAAAAATGAAAGATAGTTCTTCAACAAGCCTATTATAAAGGATATGGGCGAAAATGTCAATTGACTTCACAACTCATTATAGTCTCATACTCATGATAAATGACCATGCCCGGTCGGGAATTGGCGGGCTTTTTCAGCTTTTTAGCCTGGACAATGTCCACCGCCGCTTTGCCGCTAGCGCGGGCGGCGCTGTTTTTCACAGCCAACGCAGCGGCGTACTCAATCACTTCGGGCGGAACGCTGCGCCCCTCGGCGCGAATGAGCACATGGGCGCCCGCCACTTTTTGAGCGTGTAGCCACAGGTCGCCCTTGCGCGACTCCTTAAAGGCAATGCGCTCATTTTGCGCCGCCGTCTTACCCACTAATATCGTGAAGCCCTCGTACTCCACGCTATGCAAGGGGGGATTTTTCGGAGCGTTTTTGCCCTTAGGCTGCCTGCCTTTTTCCTTGCGGCGGAGCAAAAAGCCCTCGGCGATAAGCTCCTGGCGCAGGGCGTCAATCTCCCCCGCCGTCACCGCACGCGCCAACGCATCCCGGGTATTTTCAAGGTACTCTAAATCCGCGCCGCCCTTGGCAATTTGCTGCGCTAAAATTTCTTGCGCATTACGCAATTTCTGGTATTTTTTATAGTATTTCTGTGCATTTACGGACGGAGAAAGGCGCGGGTCGGCGGGAACGCGAACGCTCTCCCCTGTGAGATAATCCTCCAGTTCATAAAAAGCGCAGCGCGCACTTAGCTTGTATTGCTGCGCCATAATCAGGTCGCCCCAGTGGCGGAATTTCTCGCGCTCTTGGGATTTCTCCATGTCCATGCGTTGGCTCTCAAGGCGGCGGCGAGTGCGGGCGATGAGCCGCTCCAACGACTGACGCAGTCCCGCGTCAATCTGCCGCGTATTGTCCTCTCGTTGGGCGAAAAAATCTCTCAACAGGGAGCTTATATCGCCGTAAGCTTCAAGGGTATACAACTGCCCATATTGCCCGATAGGCAGGGCGTGAAAGTCGCGCACAGTGCCGTCCTTATTGCGCAATAGGGTGGGTTGCGCACTGTTTTCCATCGCCTTTTGGAGGGCTGAAACCGATATGTTTTCCCGGGCAAGCAGCGGTGAAACTCCCTCAAAATCCGTGGATACCGTACCCTCTGTTACATCAAAAATCCGCAACTTTTTTGGGCTTTCCGGGAGAATATAAGGGGAGTTAGGCAATACATCCCGCGCCGTCTTGCCCCTCTCGTCCATCTCGGGATATACCCGCCGAATTGCGTCCAAAACAGTGTTGTTGTGCACCAAAACAATGTTGGTGCGACCGGGGATAAGCTCCACGCTGAGGGTCAAATTCATAGGATCCCCTAATTCGTTTGTTGCGGCAAAGTCAAAAAGCAGCACTCTGTCAAGCCCTATTTGGCTAATATCAACAAGCCGCGCCCCCGTCAAATGCTTGCGCAGGAGCATACAAAACATGGGCGGCGAGGGGGGATTTTGGGGCGGTGCGTCGGTGAAATGCACCCGGGGCGCATCGGACCTTGCACAGATAAACAGGCGCTTTGAAAAGCCTCGCCCTCCCAGAGTCAGCACCAGTGAATGCCGCTCGGGTTGGTGGATTTTCTCAATGCGCGAGCCTATGGCACAGGCTAATTCCCCGCGCAAAAAATGAATTGTCACGCCGTCAAGAGGCATTGTTCACACCTCTCACTTCAAGGTCTGTCACCCTACTGCCGTCCTTGTCAAAAATTTCATATTCCCTCACCTGACGGTCAACCCAGGTCATGTTCACCGCGTATCCCCCCCGAGCGCAAAGCCCGTTGACACTGCCGTTTTTCCATGAAGGCGGCAGGGCGGGCAGAAGGTGAATTTTTTCGCCGTGGCTCTGGACAAGCATCTCCGCAATACCCGCCGCCGCGCCGAAATTGCCGTCAATCTGAAATGGGGGATGGGTGTCCCAGAGATTGGCCAGGGTAGATTTTTTCAGCAACTGCTTGAGCATCAAATAACTGCGCTTGCCCTCGCCAAGCCTTGCCCAAGCGCAAATTTTCTGTGCCTTCGACCAACCTGTACCGCCGTTGCCCCGCAGATTCAAGGATTTTCGTGCCGCCTTTTGATAATCCGGCGTGTTTTCGGTGATGTGGTTGCCGGGAAATAAGCCCAACAGGTGGGACATATGGCGATGCCGCTTTTGCACTCGCTTATTATTCCAACCGTATCCGCGCCGCCGCCACTGGTCTTCCTCATGCCACTCCTTGATTTGACCGTATTTCCCCACCTGGAGCGGCTCCAGTAGTAAAATCTGTTCTCTTATTTTGTCGATAAGCTCACCGTTTACCAGTTCACTGTAACCATTTTTTATAAGTGTCTGGGCGCCGTCAAGGACATTCACATAAAGCTGCCAAATTAGCTCCTGTTCATAAGTATTTCCCGCCGTAACAGGTCCATGCTCAGGGGAGTATGTGGGAGAAGACACCAAACGTTGGGATTTTTCGTCCCAAATCAGTAGCTGTGACCACATCAATGCGCATTCCTCCATGGCGGGATAAATTTTCTCCGCCAAGAGCTTATAGTCCCCTGAAAAGGCAAAGGCGTCATAGGTATTTTGGGTCAGCCACGCCCCCGCCGAGGGACACCAACCCCACCACCATTGCCGCCCCGGTCCCGTATGTCCGAAAATATTCACCTTGTTGTGTATCATCCATCCCGTGGGCTTGTTCGTATCCACCGTACCGTCCGGTTTTAGTTCCCCCACATTGCCGTAATATTTCGCTGTAATCCGCCCAGGTTGGCGCAGGGAATTGACATAATCCAGTAGCGGCAAAGCGCACTGGGCGAGGTTGCAGCTGTAGGCGTGCCAGTAGTTCATCTGCAGGTTCACATTGGTGTGGTAGTCCGCGCTCCAAGGCGGATTGTTCAGGTCGTTCCACACTCCCTGCAAATTGGCGGGCAGTCCCCCCTCGCGGGAGGAGGCGATGAGCAAATACCTCCCGTATTGGAAATAAAGTGCCTCCAACTCAGCACGATATTTCTTGGATTTCCTATACTTTTTCAGCAGTACATCTGTGGGCAGCTGAATATTTCGTTGCCCAATATCCAACTTTACACGGCTGAAAATGGAGCTGTAGTCCTCAATGTGTGCCCTTAGGAGGGCGTCATAGCCCATAGTTATTGCCCTGTCAACCGCCGTTTTCACATTGTCTAGGGGATCTTTTCCGTTGCGGTAAACGGGAAAAATCGGCGCGTAATCCGTCCCCGCCGAAAGGTAGAGATATACAGTCTTTGCGTCCCTGACCGTCAACTTACCCTCATGGGCACTAACGGTGCCGCCATCGGCTGCAACACCCAACACGGCGGCATAGCGCAGAGCGTTCGCCTCATTCTCCTGTCCCGCCTTGTAGCCCACAGCGTGAGGGCGATCAGCATTTTCCGGGAGCTTACCCGTGACAGTCCCTGTCATGACAATGGCATTTTTCTCCGCGGCTATATCTCCGCCTTGTGCTGAAATCATGGAGATTGTGAGGGTTTGGCGACTTTTGCAGGCGAGCTTGCCAACTATCACCTTGTGGGGATAGCTCGCAAAAAACTTGCGCTCGTATTGCGCGCCATTCGCCGCAAAAACCACGCTGTGGATTGCGTTTTCCAACTCCAAGCTGCGCAGGTAGTCTGTGGCATTTGCCGCGCTTTCGTAATCTATATATATGTCGCCGAAGTTTTGGTAGTTGCCGAATCCCGTTTCCGCGCTTTCGAGAGCGGACATCAGGGCGGTAGCTTCTTTGTGCTGTCCTGCCGCCAAAAGCCGTTGAATTTCCTCGCGTTTTTGCCAGCATTGCGGGTCGTCGTTGCCGCCCGCACTGCCGTCAATATTCAGTCCCCCCGTCCATAAGGACTTCTCGTTGAACTGGATATGTTCCCGCGCCGAACCGCCGAAAATCACCGCTCCCATGTCCCCGTTGCCGATGGGCAATGCCTGTGATTCCCAACCCTTGTGACTCTCTTGGGCGGGGGATTTGTAAAAAAGGTAATTGTCCATTTTTTTCTCACTTTCGCTGTGATGATGTACATTATAAACGTTTTCGGCGGATTTTTCAAGGAGCGGTTGAGTTTTGAGGGGTGAAGATATGGAATATACTGACGCCTGCGCAAGCGGGTGACAAGCGTACGCATTTATGGTATAATATTACGGTTGCGGAGGTAATAAATGAGCAATACAACAAAACCATACGTCCAGATTTGGACAGACGGTGCCTGTACCGGCAACCCGGGACCGGGCGGTTGGGGGGCGGTTTTGCGCTTTGGCAAACACGAAAAAGAACTTAGCGGCGGCGAGGAACACACCACCAATAACCGCATGGAGCTTTGCGCCTGTATTGCCGCGCTAGAGAAACTCAATCAGCCCTGTAAGGTGACACTCACAACGGATTCCCAGTACGTGGCAAATGGCATCACAAAGGGATGGGCGAAATCTTGGCGTTCTCGCGGTTGGGTCAAGGCGGACAAAACTCCCGCCCTCAACCCAGATTTGTGGGAGCGGCTGTTGGAGCTTTGCGAAAAGCACGAGGTGGAAATCGTGTGGGTGCGCGGTCACTCGGGACATCCCGAAAATGAGCGCTGCGACACCTTGGCGGTGATTGAGGCCAGGAAATTTGCTCGATGAACAATGAAAGCTTATTAAATATTCTGCGCAAACGCCTGAGCGCCGCCCGCCTTGGACACTCCCTTTGCGTCGCTAACAGCGCCGTGCTTTTAGCGCGTCATTACGGCGCGGACGAGAAAAAAGCCCGTTTTGCGGGCTTGGCGCACGATATCTGCAAGTGCGGCGGCGTTGAGGAAATGAGCGCTCTTTATTCTCCCCGCCTTGATTGTGAGCTTGGCAACAAAAAGCTCCTCCATGCCCCCGCAGGAGCGGTGCTACTCCAAAATTTGGGCGTATCCGACGAGGAGATACTCAACGCGGTTCGCTACCATACGACGGGGCGGGCGAATATGTCCCTGCTAGAAAAAATCGTCTTTACCGCCGACCTAATCAGCACGGACAGGGACTACCGCGACCTGAACGCTGTGCGCGAGCTTGCCTTTTGCGGCATCGACGCCGCCATGGTCTATATTCTGAACTACGTTATTGCCAAACTGCGCAGTGAAAACCTTGCGGTGCATCCCAACAGTCTTGAATGTCGACAGGCTCTGGAGAATTTGGGGTATAATGTCTAAAATCCCCAATATCGCTCCTTAATTTACGGCATCTGCAAAAAAATTAAAAAAAAGTTTATCAAATTTCTAATTTGGAAACAATTTTGCAAAGAGCTGTGCTATAATAGTAAGCGTCAAGAAGCTGTTTCACCTTTTAAAGAAAGGAGGATACTAATATGTCATGGGATAAAATCACAGAAATCATTGCAGCTGTTAAAGATTGGTTCTTAGCAGGTAGTGGTGCTGGTATCGAAGGCGAAGATTTGACATTTTTCGAAGCGGTCGTTGCGTTCATCACGGACATCGTAAAGGGCATCCTTGGCAGTGACAAAACTGTTAGCGATGCACTTGGTCTTGGTGAGTAAAAGCTCATTCACTAGCAAGACCCCGCAAGCCCTGACGGGCGGGTGGGGTTTTGTTTTGCGCTTATGAGACAGGATGACAATTTTTTCAGTTTATGGTATAATATTGCACACAACACAAGGATTGGAGAACACGATGAATTTTGTGCAAATTGGCACCGGCGCCTACGAGGGTTTTGCGATTTTGAAACGCGTCGCTGTGAAAACCGGTAAAAACGGCATGGACTACTTGGATATGCTCTTTGCGGATATGGACGGCGAGCTGCCCGCCAAATTGTGGTCATATAACCCGCAGGTTCACGGTACATACAACCAAAATCAGATTGTCAAGGTGCGGGGAACTCACGAAACCTTTCGAGATATGCCCCAGTTTCGCGTGGAACGCATTCGCCCTATCACAGACGAGGACAACGTGGATATGTCCGCTTTCGTCCCTGAAGCGCCACACCAACCGCAGGAGATGTACGACGCGCTGATTGCCGTAGCCGCGGGCTTTGAGGACGAGACGCTCAAGGCGTTGGTGACGACCCTTTACGAGGAACGCAAGTCATTGCTGATGAGCTACCCCGCCGCATTTCGCCTGCACCACGCAGTGCGCAGCGGTCTGCTGTGGCACACTTTGAGTGTGGTGCGGCTCTGCGAAAGTGTGGCGGCAATTTACCCGTTTTTGCGCCGCGATTTGCTCCTTGCGGGGGCGATGCTCCATGATATTTGCAAGCTTGATGAGTACACTATTGAGGAGACGGGGCTTTCCTCAGGCTACACCGCATACGGTACCTTGGTGGGACATTTGGTTCAGGGGGCGATGTTAGTTGAGCGGGAGGGCAAGCGTTTGGGCGTGCCTGAGGACACGCGAATGCTGTTGGCACATATGCTCATCTCCCACCACGGCGAGCCTGAATACGGCGCGGCGAGCCGTCCGCTGTTCCTCGAGGCGGAAGTATTGTCCCAATGCGATCTGTTGGACGCCACGATTTACGAGTTCCATGAGGCTCAGCGCAACGTGGCGGTTGGGGATTTCAGCCCCCGCCAATGGGCGTTGAAAGACCGCAAAATCTATAACCACGGCGCAAGCGGAAATTTGATCACTAACATTTTGTGAACACTATAGATGCCAAATATCCAGGGAGGAATTATGGAATACAACGTAAACGAGGGGAAAAGCTTTCTGCGGGAGGTAGACGGGGTTAGCTATGGGCGAATTGCCGTAAAAACTCACGTGATTACGAATGCGGACAAGCTCGAGGAGGTATTGGCGCAGTACCTCAAGCCCGTTTTGCACGCCGGCGACACAGTGTTCATCAGCGAAAAAGTCGTCGCCTGTACCCAAAACCGCGCCATCCCCATGGAGGACATCCGCCCTACATTTTTGGCGCGCCTGCTGTGCAAGTTCGTCTACAAAAACCCATACGGCATCGGGCTTAGTATACCCGAAACCATGCAATGCGCCCTAGACGAGTGCGGGATAATGCGGATTTTATTTGCGGCGTTTGTCAGCGTAATCGGCAAGATTTTGGGCAAGCGCGGTTGGTTTTATAAGGTAGCGGGGGACAAGGCGCGGGGTATTGACGGTCCGTGCGACTGCACATTGCCGCCCTACAACAACTATGTGGTGCTGACCCCTGAAGCTCCGGAAACCGTCGCTAAAAAATGCGCGGATTTTCTGGGTGTACCCACGGCGATTGTTGACGCTAATGACTTGGGCGTTGACATTTTGGGCTATTCTACGACAGCGTTGGATGCGCAGGGTACAAGTACGAAACTGCTTGCTCCCTGCCTTTCACGGGAGCTCATCGCCGAAATCATCCGCGACAACCCCCTTGGGCAGAGCAAACAGCAGACACCTTTTGGTATTATTCGGGTGGGAGAGTTGAGTAGTGAGGATTGAGGTTGGTGCTATAAGATGCCTCGCGTGGGAGTAGCCATTGGGTATTGGTAATGGCGAACGCCTGCCTACCCCCGCCGATAAGACTGGGATGGATTCAATGTAAAGTCGCTCATGTACATAACCCGCCCCCACAGTATATCGCAACTATAATAGTAATTGCACTCAACGACGACCATATAGTCATCCGGCGCGGTGTAGGAGCCCCACCATTCCGACGAGATTTTTGAGCCTTTTTTGCCCACTTCGATGACGAACACAGAATGGCGCGAGTTGTATCGGATAACGTCCCCAACACGGATGTCGCTTTTCTTGCTGATTTGGGTCTTTTTCGCGCTTTTTCCGTATATTGTGTCGCTAATCATGCTTGCAAAACCCGCGCATTGCCCTTGGCAAGTCGCCGTAGATTTTCCATGATTGACACAGCCTTTATCACTAACTTTTGGGTATTTCTTGGTCTTTTTGTTTTTGTTCCAGTAATAACCGTTAGGGTAGACACTGCCTAGCTTATAGATTTTGTCTTGGGTCTTATTGATCACTTGAAGGTTGACAGAAAACTCTAACGTGCTAGTTTTAGCACCGCCAACGCTTACGCTAATTTGTGAAGAACCTAGGCTTTTACCCGTGACATTGCCGTTTTTGTCAACGGCAACTTTTTTGTTGCTCACCTTAAATTTTACCGGGGCTTTCGTCCCCTTGACGCTTACAGACATTTTTTGCCCTGGGGTAAGTGTCCGCAAATTACTGGGATATGCCGTTCCGCCGCCCTTAAGTTGGAGTGAAACCTCTTCAACCTTGATTTTCTTGCTCGCCTTTTTGCCACCAACTGTGGCGGTTATGGTGAACTCGCCTTTGCGCCTGAGATAAATAGAGTCCTGATTGTAACCACCCAAACTAGCGGTTTTGTTCTTTTTCATACTCCACTTAACACTGCCCCCAGTATGGTCTTTGGGTTCAACCGTTACATCGGCATCGCTTAAATCAACCCCCGTGGCGCTCTTATACTTCAACATGGTATTGGGCAATTTAACCGTCACCTTTGTTACAGGCACGCACACGTCCACACGGCAGAGGGCAACCTGTCCCGTGCTTGCTTTTACAAGGATCTGCGCCACGCCCCCTGCCTTTCCTGTGACGGTGCCGTCCGCGGAAACAGTGGCGATGTCTGGGTTCAGGCTCTCATATGTAAACGCCGCCTTGTCTAGCTTGGGTTTGAGTTTTTTGTTCTTTCCCTTGTTGATAGAAATTTGGCTTTCCTCAAGGCTGATACCCAATTGGGCATCGGAGTAAACACACCAAACATCGACAGTGTAATACTCTGTTTCGTACCACGTGTCGGTTACTTCCTCGTAACCAACTATCTGCCAATCATAATCCCAGTCGTCAATCCATACCCAATCCCATATTTCCTCAAGGTATGTATCGGTATATTCAACCTGCTTTTCACGCCACTGTGTATCCCAATCCGCCTCGTAGTTGGGGGATTTTTCGTGGGTATAGAGTTTCACATCAGAACTCAGACCTAAATATGAACGGGAATTGCTAGAAAGTGAGCGGGGCAGGGTGAGGGACTTGATCCCAGTGTCTTTGAAGGCGTTACGCCAAATGTCAAAGGTTCCCTCGGGGATGTAAAGTGTGCTTAATTTTTGACACCCCTCAAACATCGAACTGCCAATCAGTGTAGTCCCAGGAGGCAACCATGCGGTTTTCAGCGCCTTACAACCATTAAAAATCTCATCGTTGTCCAAGCTTATTAATTTCTGTGCGGGACGCATATCTACACTGGTGATCTTCTCGCAGTTCATAAACGCGCCGGTGCCAAGGAATTGCAGAGTTTTTGGAAATTTGATTTTGCCCGAAAGACTATTACAGTTCCTAAAGGCAGAATCGCCAATTCGCTCAAGTTTACTAGGCAGGTTGATTTTTTTCAAATCCGTACAACCCTCAAATGCCATGTTCATAATGCTCTTGAGATTTTTGGGCAATACCACTTCGGTGATTTTCGTACAACCTCTAAATACCGCCACTCCAATTTCTTTTATACCACTGGGTATGATGACTTTTCCTGTAAGTTTTGTCTTTTCAAAGGCACGTTGCCCGATTGTTTTCAGTTTTTGGGGCAGGTTCACACTGGTGAGAGCCTTACAGCCCTGAAAGGCGTTTCCGCCAATTGCGGTGACACTGTCTGGGAGTTTCACCGTCTTAAGTTTGGCAAAGTCCCTAAATGAACTGGCGGCAATAGTCTTTACCCCTGCCTTGACCTCAAGGGATTTTGCGTTTTTCTGATAGTTTTTCCATTCTTTTGAACTCGCCGAGATGGTCTTGCCTTTTTTCGGGGCGGTGATTGTGAGTTTGCCGGTTTTTTTGTCAAAATTCGCCGAGTAGGCAAAACCGCTCGCGGCAAGAGCAGGCACTTCTAGCGTTCCCACAAGGAATATAGCGACAAACATCAAGGCTAACAAGGCGACACTGCGTTTGGTGAAATCCGCTAGTTTTCGCGGCGGGGGAGAATTTCTGTTCATTCTGTACATGACGCACTCTTTTTAAGTTTATTTTTGGTTGCAAGAACTTTCTGCCTTATTCAATTTTCTCGGTAGCCTGTTCTGCCTTCCGGTTACAGTATAGCAGACAGGAAATATTTTGTCAATACTTTTGGAAATTAACGGTCATGCACTTTTTTGAAAACTCAAAAATGGCAGTCAAAAAAGCGCAGTAATACTTTCGTATTGCGAGCATTTTTGACGAAGTCAGATGGAAAATGCACCGCAAAGACGAGTTGATTTTCAAGTTAGGCGACTATAGCTTCCGTAAATTTATTGATTAAAATACCCGCCGACCATTTTGAAACAATGATCGGCGGGCTTTTGTGCCTGTGCGCAAAATGTATATAATGAGCACGGTTTAGATTTTCTTAATGAAGCTGTAGCGTTTTCTGCGTCGTTCAATCTCAATTAGCACGACTAGCATCAGTGCAGATACACTAGCGAGCCAGAGCCATAGGATAAGATTCATATCGTCGCCGGTTTTTGGGGTATTACTGATGGGAAGGTTGGGATTATTCGCCATGTTGATGGTGAGGGGAATATCAACAGTTCTGCCCTCTGAAAATTCCACGGTAAAGTGATGTATACCGTTGCCCAACGTTTTCAGATATTCCTCATTGAAAGTAATAATCGTGCTTCCCGTGCTATCCACCGTGACGGTGTAATTTAACGGACTGATTACATCACCATCCAAAATCAGCCGTATAAAATCACCCGAGTCGGAATCAATACGAGCGCTTGCCTCACCGCTTCCCGTCCACTCGTCAAAGTGTTCGAGGACACTTAAAGTTTCGCCGTTCGGCGCATTTGTCGGGTCGTTGCTCGGCGGGTTCGAGGGCGTTGGGTAGGGTTGTGGGTCTGGCGTGGGAGGAGTTGACGGGTCTGGCGTTGGGTCAGGCTGTGAACCGCCGCTGTTAATTGTTATGGATAGCGCTTTTGTGTCGCTTCCCGCGCTGTTCTCCGCTTTGACGGTAAAGTTGAACGTACCGCTTGCGTTGGGCGTTCCTGAAATCGTGCCGTTCGCCGAGAGGGTCAGACCGCCCGGAAGATTGCCGCTGTCAACGCCCCACGTTACCGGCGTATCACCCGTCGCCGCAAGGGTTTGGCTGTAAGCCGTGCCTACTGTGCCGCTCGAAAGAGAAGCTGTTTTAATCGACGGTGCTACAGGAGTCGGCGGTATTGCCTCGAAGTTTGCCGTCACAGTTACCGCGTTTGCGGGCATGGTGAATGTGGTATTCGCAGTGTTGGCGTTTGCGAACGATACGGCGGGGCTTGCCGTCCAGTTTTTGAACTGCATACCCGCAGGCGGTGTTCCCGCATTGATTGTTATCGTCGTATCGGCTGTATAGCTTCCACCGCCCGTTGCGCCTGTTCCTGCGCTTGATACCGTGACCGTATAGGTTGTCGGCTGTGAATCGCCGCTGTTAATTGTTATGGATAACGCTTTTGTGTCGCTTCCCGCGCTGTTTTCCGCTTTGACGGTAAAGTTGAACGTACCGCTTGCATTGGGCGTTCCCGAAATTGTGCCGTTGGTCGAGAGTGTCAGACCGCCCGGAAGATTGCCGCTGTCAATGCTCCACGTTATCGGCGTATCACCCGTCGCCGCAAGGGTTCGGCTGTATGCCGTACCTACTGTGCCGCTCGAAAGAGAAGCTGTTGTAATCGACGGTGCTACAGGAGTCGGCGGCGGATCAGTCACCGTCACCGTTGCCGTGCCGGATTTTGTGGTGTTAAAGGTCGATGTAGCGGTAACTGTGAGCGTTGCCAATGTTTCACTAGCCGCTACCGTCAGCAAGCCGGATGTGCTTATGGTTGAATTTCCGTTTACGCTCCATGTGACCGTGTTTGCCGCGCCGCCCTGTGTTGCAACAGCGGCGTTAAACTGCCATGTTTCGCCCTTTTGAACGCTCGCCGTGCTTGGGTTGATGGTAACGCTGATAACTTCCGGCGTTATGGGCGTATCCGTCATCGTTACCGTAGCTGTGCCGGAAATTCCTGTGTTTGCCGTGGAAGTCGCCCGGACAGTCAATGTTGTAGCCGTTTCACCAACCGCCACGGTGAGTATGCCGGACGCGCTTATGCTTGTTCCCGCTATGCCGCCCTCAACCGTCCATGTCACAGTCTGCGCAGGGCTGTTTGTTCCTTTAACGATGGCGGTAAACGCCTGTGTATTGCCCTTTTGTACGCTCACCGTCTGCGGTGCAACCGTCACGCCTGTAACAGTCGGCGGTGCGGCTGTTATTGTAATTGTGATTTCAGTCGTGCCGACAGTATCGCCGCCTGTTTGCGTTTGGGTTTCTCCCATTGGATAGTAGCTGACGCTGAAAATCCGCTGACCGCCTGCGAGTGTATCAAGATAATCGGCTTTGAAGGTAATCTCGTCCGTGTCTGCTGTGTAGTGCATTCCCTCCGTCAGCGGACTGCCGCCAAACGTGATTTGGTTCACCGTGTTGCCGTTCATGGCAACAGGGATTGTTACGTCAATTCCGGAATCCTTTGTATAGTTTCCGCTTGCCGTACTCACGCTGTTGCTAAATATCACCATGCCCTCGTGGAAGATTGCGGTGTTGCCTGCAACGTCTGTCATGCGGACATACAGGATAAATTTCTCGTTCGCCGTTGCATTGAACGAATTGCCAAGTTCCCATGTAATGCCCGAAAAATCTGTGATTTCATCTGCCGCCTTATAATACTCGACTTTCGCAATGCCCGAGCCACTGTCTGATCCTTGAATGTTTACATCTACCGTATCTTTGAAGAACAGACCGAACGTGACGATATTAAGGAACTCTCTAAAGCCGTTATTGCGGTACTCTATCTGTGCTGTCGGGGGAGTGATGTCCTCGGTTTTTACTTCTAACGAAATCGCCGTACCAACGCTGTAATTGCCGTTCTGCGCCGCTCTTGCGAACACATAATACTGCACATATTCATCCAAGCCGCCGAACGCCAGAGCCGTATCCCAACCGTCTGTCGGAGCGGTGTTCGTGGTGCTGATGGCATATTCGACCGTTTGCCCGTTGGTCGGAGCGGTGACGGCGTTGATGGTGATGTTGTTGTGCGTTTTGGTGTTTAGTGTTGGGGCGGTTACTGTCGCGCCGGTTGCCCTGTTTACGATCAGCGGAGTTGTATCGTCCGTGAAGCTGCCGACAGATACCTCAATCGCTGTTGCGTTATGAACTGTGCGTGACAGGGTTGTGCCGTTTGCAATGCTCACCGATATATTGTTCGCCGCAAAATCGGCAAATGCTACATCGTTGGAAGAACCGTCGTCGAAACTGAGCGTAACTTCAAGCCCTGATAGATTCAACGTATCGCCGTGGGTGTAGGTCAAATTCGTCGGCTGTGTTTTGATTATTATTCCCGTTACAGTTCGTGCATCGGTTGCCGCAAACTCGTAGGACAGCGTGACCGCTGTGCCGGTGTTGTCTGTGATTGTAGCAACTTGCCCGTTGATTTGAGCCGCTGTTAGTCCGGCAAAAGTGTAATTATCGTGCGCCGTCAGTGTAACCGTGGCGGTGTATTGCGTGTTACCGAGGAAGGTTGCCGGGTTGCCGTTCCAGGTTACCGTGCTGAGGTCGAAGCTGCCCGTGCCGCTTGCGGTGGTGTTGGGTGCTTGCCCTGTCGCCGGGGCTGTTACGGTGATGTTTGCGTTTGTGATGGGTGCGGGGTTGACGGTAAAACTCACGTCAAACTCGTCGCTGATACCGTTGCCGCCGCTCACCGTAATCGTGGCGGTGTATGTTTTCGCAGCAAGGCTTTGATTCGGTACAACGGTGAAGCTGTCGCTTTCACCGGCTGTAATACTGCCGAGAGGTGGAACAGAAAGAGTGAAGCTGTCCGCGTCGTCGCCGAACAATCCTACAGTCAACGCACCCGTGGCTTGATTGCCCGTGTTGTAAACAGTGACTTCAAGCGGCGTTTGCTCACTATAACCGTAAGTCGCGGCAGGTAGATTCACCGTGCCGTTTTGGTCGAGGGAAATGCTGTAAATGGGCGTGTCAGTCACGGTCAAAGTAAAGATGTATATTCCGTCCGTTGGCGCGCCATTCGATGCCGTTAGTTCTACTTCATAGGTGTCGGCAGCAAGCCCCTCGGCTATGTCAAAGCGTTTCTCTGTATCGTTCCATGTGATTTTGCCGCCGCTTTGGTCAGAGGTAACGCTCACGCTGATCGTATCCGTACCTGTGACGGTGAATATTCCGCTTTGGGTGGCGGTATAATTTTCCGCAAGGGTCATACCCGCAGGACCGGTAATGGCGGCGGGAGTTTTGACGGTAATTGTAATCGCCGTTGTGCCGATTTCGTCGCTGTCGGCATGAGCCGTGGCGGTTTCACCGAATGGATGATAACTGACGATGAAGGTGTGCGCCCCATCTGAAAGTGTGTCGAGATAGTCCGCCGAGAAGATTATTTCGTCCTCGTCGGCAGAGTAATCATCGCCCTCTACCAGTATTCTGCTGTTTAATCTGATTTCTTTGACCGTGTTATCGTTCATGGCGAAGTCAACGGTTATATCCGTGCCGCCAATCCAATAATCACCGCCGTTCACGGTGTCCGCGCTGTCGGTGAACACGATAACGCTGTCAAACTCTATCTCCGACACGTTTCCGGCGTTATCCGTGACACGGACATACAGGATAAATTTCTCTCTTGACGTTACGCTGAGTTTGCTGCCAACTTCCCATATAATATCGGTAAAATCGGAAATTTCAGCTTCGGATTTGTAGTATTCGATTTTCGCAACGCCCGAACCGCTGTGCGCACCTTGAATGGTTACATCCACCGTGTTCTTGAAGAACAGACCGAATGTGACGGTGTTAATGAACGCCTTGAAGCCGTTGTTTCTGTACTGCACCGTTGCGGTCGGGGCAGTTTTGTCGATTTTGTAGTCTACGCTCGCCTGTGTCGATACATCGCCTGTGGAAGTCTGTTTTACATAAAACTCCGCACTGCCGTTATCGGTTTCGTCTGAAAAGGTAATGTTTGCACTCCAATTTATGCCGTCTTCGCTGACTTCATAGCCACTCATTGCAGTTACAACAAAGTTGCTGTTCGTCCAACCCGCAGCGTTCAACTCTGTAGTCGTGTAGTGTGTGCCTTTGACGGGGGTGAAGTTGCTCGCCGTAATCTCGCCGTCAGCGAAGGTCGGCTGATCGCTTATTGTGTACTTCCAAGCGTCCGCACCCTCAATGCCGTAGCCAGTCGCTGTGACTGCCCACGTTCCCACATTCGCGCTTGAGAAAGTCACCGTGCCGTCCTTGACAGTTACGGTATCGTCGTCTATTACACCGCTCAAAGTCGGAGCGGTTGCGACTGTTGCGGCGGTACTGCCGCTGACAAATCCTCTGTCGCTCACCATGCCGTCTGCGTTCCATGTGAGTTCTTTTGGCGAGATTGCGAAATCTTCGCTGCCGCTGCCCATGTGAGTATCGCTCACAAGCGTTGCCGTCACGGTGTACTGTCCCGGAAGTGTCGGCTTGTCGGCTGAATCGTAGGGCGTTGCGTTCTTCACTGTTCCCGTGTAGCGGAATGTGAACGTATTACCACCCTCGTCTGCTGTTGCAATCGGGTCATTGAGCGTTTTGCCGTAGGTGATGTCGGCGAATGGCTTTACGGTTACGGTGGTGAGAGTTTTATCTGCTATCCGATAAGTGAAAGTAACAATCTCACTGTCCAACATAGACCCATCTGCCATTATAGCTTTGGCATTGACTATGAATTGTCCTCCCGGAGTTCCTGTTACCGTAATACCGTCTGTAGGATAGGGTAAATCAGGCAAGCCTGTTGTGCTATACAAAATGTCAGCGTTAGGAGTTGAGCTTAATAGCGTAATTTTATCGCTAAGCTGTACCGTGGCAATATTTTCGGGCGAAGTCGCGGGAAGCGCGTTAGGCGCCGATACTTTGTCAAGCTCTGCTATCCGATAAGTGAAAGTAACAATCTCGCTATCATTCATTGAACCGTCTGTCATTAAAGCTTTGGCTTTGATTGTAAATGTTCCACCCGGAGTTCCTGTTACCGTAATACCGTCTGTAGTATAGGATAAATCAGGCAAGCCTGTTGTGCTATACAAAATGTCAGCGTTAGGAGTTGAGCTTAATAGCGTAATTTTATCGCTAAGCCGTACTGTAGTAATATTTTCGGGCGAAGTCGCGGGAAGCGCGTTAGGTGCGGCGACAGTGGTTTTGTCAATGGTTTGGTTTGTCAGCGTCAAATTGCCGTTTGGAAGTGTGTAATTTTTAGCTATGTCACTTGCAGTCAACGCAACTGTCGCAGTCACGGTTTTGTTATCACCTGCATCGGCGTTGTCAAACACCGCGCCAGACACGGTGTAGTCCGCGCCAAAGGTCAGCGTTTCGCCGTTTTGCAACCCAGTGAAGCCGACTTGCGTGACTTCTGCCGTGTTTGTGCCGTCATACGTTTTCGGCGCAACTGTACCGCCGCCAATGCTCAACGGGGCTTGTTTGATTGTGTAAGTGCCAAGAATCAGTGTTGTGTCGTTATAGTCCGAATTTCCGTATAAGTCAATCGTGACGGTATATGTTCCGGCATTGACGGGAAGGGTAGTTGAGCCGTTATACTTGACCGGAACCAACAAAGTCGTTGGCGTCGCTGGTTCGTTAACAGCGGGTGGCGCACTGGGAGCGGATGGCGCAGTGGATGTGCCGCCGCCGGAGCGTGCTCTTGCCAACGGACCGTTGCTGATGACAATATCCCCACCGACTTCCGTATTGAAATGGAGATAACCATCGCTGTCGATTGTGTAATCTGGCGTTGAAAGTTGCCTGAAAGTGTTAGTAATTTGGTTATATGAATAAAACACAAGATTTGATGTGTTGAAAGAAGGGGTTAATTTCATCGCTATAGTTGCAGGCTGTCCGAAAGAACCTTGCTGTCCCAAACTGACAACAGTAACTTCGTTGACGAAAAACCTGTTAAACATTTGCGTTGTTCTAACGACGTTGGCGTTTGTTGTAGAAGCGGACAGGTTCAAGTCATGCGTTGCAAGCGCGGGATTAATACTCACACGAACGGCAACAGTACTACCGTCCGGAGCCATACTGTCAACTCTCAAATCCAACTGCTGCCCAACAGCTTCTGCCTGTTCGGCTACTGCATTCAAACTCTCCAATCTTATCAGACTGGCATTGCTCAAAGTCACCGTGCGGACGTTGCCTGATACAGTTGCGTTGGCATACGCCTCTTGAAGCGCCGTCGCCGGAACTGCACTACTGGGATTGCCGGATTTCACATTGGAGCTTAACTTGACAATGCCAATCCCCTGCTCTAAACCGTTATAGGTATGGTCAAAACTTTCCGGCGCGGTAAACTCAATGTCGTCGAGTGTGTATTCCGATTCGTTGATAGTGAGGGCAATTTCTGTAGTCGCCGGAGTGTCGTTATCAGCATTGTCAACAAACGCCTCGTCCATTGGATTATATGATACCGTGAGCGTGTGATTTCCGGCCGCTAGACTGTCCAGATATTCGGCGACGAAGGTAATTGTTTCGCCGTTTATAATGTAATGCTCGCCAAGCTCTAATACTCTCGCGTCGTCGCTTATTTGTGCAACAGTGTTGCCGTTGAGCGTGACCGAGGCGGTTCTGTTGTCGGTGCTGAACTTGGTGTAGCTCATGCTTAACGTCGATGCAGTGCTGTCGCTGAACACAACCACGCCCTCGAAAAACAGAATTGCTGAATTGCTAGCGTTATCGGTGACACGGACATACAGGATAAACTTTTCGTTTGCCGTGACTGTGAATTTTCCTGTGTATTCCTGCCACTCATCGTCTGAAATAGTGGAAGTGTCGGCGATTTCGTCTGCCGCCAAATAATACTCCACCGTGTCAACGCCCGAGTGCTCGTCAATACCTTCAATCGTCACGTCCACCGTGTTTTTAAAGAACAAGCCGAATGTGATGGTGTTCACGAACTGACGGAACGCATTATCTCTGTATTTCACTTGCGCTGTGGGCGGGGTGTTGTCAATCCAATTCGCCCAAAACGT
>Ga0099364_10003591_pt1 | contig 23962 bp, 24 predicted proteins | sample TergutTh196P3_FD_73070 | JGI IMG/M metagenome (GOLD analysis project Ga0099364, IMG submission 73070) | Microcerotermes parvus P3 segment gut microbial communities from Pointe-Noire, Republic of the Congo - Th196 P3 | ecosystem: Host-associated > Arthropoda: Insects > Digestive system > Gut ...
AAAATATTACTCGCACCATCGCTTTTGCCGCCGCTTTCAGCTTGCTTTTGGCGGCGGGCTTGGTGGCGGTTTTTCGGCGTCGGGAAGTGGATAGTTGAAAATCCTGGTTCACATATTATAGTCGCTTAACTTGAAAACCAACTTGTCTTTGCGGTCTATTTTCCATCTGACTTCGTCAAAAATGCTCGCAATACGAAAGTATTCCTGCGCTTTTTTCCTTGCCAGACGAAAAATATTCTCGCAAATTCTGAGCCCATTTTCAAGTTAATCAACTATACAAACGCCGCACAGAAAACCCTCCATCGGCGTGAATCGTCGTCCCTGTACAAAAATCCAATTTACCGCTAGCCAAGGCGAGGACGCAGCCGGCGATATCCTGCGGCTGTCCTAAACGCGGCACAGGGGTCAGTCCCCCGACGATTTTCGCCGCGTATTGCTCCTTTACCGAGGCGATCATGTCCGTTTCGATTATTCCAGGCGAAACCTCAAAAACGGCGACGCCATCCCCCGCCAACCGCGCCGCGAAAAGCCGCGTCATCATGGACAAGCCCGCTTTTGAAATGCAGTATTCCGCCCTGTTCACTGAGACGGTGTAGCTTGAAATTGACGTGATGTTCACAATCCGCCCCGCCCCTTGCGCCGCCATAGTTTTCCCCAGGCGTTGTGTGAGAAAAAACGTCCCCTCAAGGTTGATGTCCATGCAGTAGCGGTAATCCTCAGGCGTGATTTCCAACATATCCTTACGTATGCGCGGGGCGACACCCGCGTTGTTCACAAGCAAATCAATGCTCCCGAAACGCTCAAGAGCGGTGTTTACCAAATTTTCCCGCTGTTCTGGGACGGCGTTATCACAACTGACGAACAAAACTTTTTCGCCGTATTTTTCAGCTAGTTTTGTCATTTCATCACTGGATTTGCGCGCGGTGACAATCACGCTCCACCCATCCTCCAACAATGCTGACGCAATGCCCAAACCGATGCCTCGGGTGCCTCCTGTTACGATAGCTTGCATATTATTTCCTCTGTGCATTTTTCTAAATCGGAATTCATTGCGGTAACATCCGCAAGTGCCCCGTATATAGGTTGGCGGATTTTCCAGAGTTTTTCGATTGCTTCAGCACTGGCGGAGAGTGGGCGCCCCGTGGTGGTCAGCTCTGCTATGTCCCGTTGCAGCCATACAAGCCACCCGTTCAGGTGCATTGCCCGGCGGTTTTCCTCCGCCAAAACCGCACCGCCCCCCGTGGAGATGACCTGCCCGCCGGTTTTGCAGATATCTAGCAAAACCGCGCTTTCCAACGCTCGGAAAGCTTCTTCGCCGCTTTGCTCAAAAATTTGGGGAATGGTTCTGCCCTCACGCCGTACAATTTCTTCATCACCGTCCATGAACTGCAAGCCCAAGCGCCTGGCAAGGCGCTTGCCCACAGTACTTTTTCCGCAGGCGGGCATACCGATTAGCACAATGTTTTGCCGCGTTTTCACAAGCTGCCCCATTGCCTTTTCGATGACCTCATCGGGCATGGTTTTCCCCGTAAACGAGTCGGCGGCGTATTTTGCCTGTGCCGCCAACATTGCCAATCCGTTGGTGTGGGTGATGCCCCTCGCCGCCGCGTCCTGTAACAGCAATGTGTTCAGCGGGTTGTATATCAAGTCCGCAACGCCGATGCAGTCGGGAAAATCCGCTAAACTCACCAAAGGGCGGTCAAATACATTGGGATACATCCCCACGGGAGTGCAGTTGACGAGGACGGTGTGGCGGGCGTATGGAGTTATGTTGGCATAATCGTCACGCTTGAGTACAGTGATTTGCGCCGCACCTTGATCCTTAGCCACCGCCTGTACGGTGAGAGACGCCCCTCCGCTTCCCAGTATTAAGACTTTTTCGCCTTTCAGCTCAATGCCCGCCCGCCTGCAGGAATACAAAAAACCGCTGTAGTCTGTATTGTCGCCGAAAAGTTTGCCGTCATCTGTTTTGAGGACCGTGTTCACCGCGCCGATTTTCTCTGCGCGGTCGCTCAAGCTGTCGCAAAACGCCAGTACATCCCGCTTGTATGGTATCGTCACGTTTACGCCCTTAAAATCACGGCGCAGAAAAAAAGGCTCCAACTCCTGGGGCTCAAGTTCGATGTGGGAATAATTGTAATCGCCCAACACCCCGTGCAGCTCACGAGAACAGGAGTGGGACAATGATTTGCCGATTAGGGCGAATTCCATGGGGTCTCCTTGTTTATTCACTTGTTTGAGTTGTTTGTTGTCGCTTCATCAACAACTGCTGCCGCACAACAATTTCTCGCACAGTTCTCCTGCCCACTCCTCGCGGTTATGTTGACATTGTTCATCCAACGCCAACAGAGCAAGCTGACTTTTTTTCTGTAGCTCACAAATTAAGCTTTGCGTTTGGGCATCAATAAGGCTTTCGTTTTCGGCAATTTTATCCTGAGCTTTTTCTAAAGCTTTTTGCAGAAGCTTGTCCTTTTCAAGGCGAATTTCCTCAAAAATCATCTCTCTGTCTTTTTCAAGCTGAGCCGTTTTTTCGCTCTCAATATGATCTGTTTTCAGCACCGCACGCAGCATGGTATCCATTTTTTTACCTCCTTAACTTGCTTTTCCATAGTATACATCAAAATCTCCCAAAATACAAGAGTCAGGCGGCTATAATCTTTCTGTGTATTTCCTTTCTCTCACCCTCCCATAACCGTGGGAAAAACCCTTACCGCGTCACCATCAGATAGAGCCGCACTGCGCAAAACCGCCCTGCCATTAATGGCTACAAGCCCCATTTCATCTGCGGGAATGGGCAACAATTCCAACAAATCCGCAACGCTTGACCCCTCGGAAAGCTCTAATGCGAAAGTCTCGCTTGCGCTTTGTTCCCTTGTGAGATAGGCTCTTGCCCATGAGCCCGTTTGTACTGTGATTTGCATTGTATCCTCCTATTTTTTTGTCACGACGTTCAATTGCATTCACCCAAAAATCCACTGTACAATGGCGAAAATCACCATAAGTACGGGTTGGTGTATTATATATATCCACAGGGCGTGGCGGCCGCAAAAGGCAAAGGCGCGAACCCGCACGGGTTTTGCCCACTGGGGGGTTGGCAATCTGCCCAAGAATGTGCCCGCCAAAAACAGGAAAGTATAGGGAATTATCGGGAAATAGTCTGCGGACTCAAAGTCTTTTGGGGGACGAAAACCCAGTGAGAACAGATAATCCGTGGTGAAAAGCTCGGCAGGGAGTTTTAGCTCCAACAGCCCCGGCAAACCGATTTTTCCCGCGGTAATGTTGTATGTCAGCACGAAAAGGGCGGCGAAAATCGCAAATCCTAACTGCGGCGAGAGCTTTGACAGCCCAGGGCGCACAAGGGCGTAAAGCAGCATAGAACACGCCATCATGTGCAGTATGCCAAAGCGGATACCAAGTCCTTTTATGCCCATGAGGGGCAGCAGATATATAGTAACTATTGACAGCACCAGGGCGATGAGCAGAAGCTTCAGCCCGCGTTTTGCGTTACTGCGGCTGAAGTTACTGGAAACTCCCGAGATGATGATGAAGATGCTAGCAAAAATTGGTTGCAGAGGCATGAAAATCTTGAACAAACTCTCGCCAATGAGGTAACCAAAGACGGTGAAAAGCAAAAAAAAGCCGTGGTAAAAAATCATGCACAGCACGGAAAGACCGCGCAGGTCGTCCATAATGCCGATACGGTCTTTACGTTGGATTTTTTTTGGCGGTTTGTTCAAAATCATACCTCTTTGTGAGAAGTTCTTGGGTAGTTTGTCCAAGGGGTTTTAATTCCAAATTAGAAATATAACGGCGTTAAATAGGGTAAAATCAAGTTAAACACTAGCTTTTTTAACATTATCCACAAAGTTATCCACAACTTTTAACATTATCCGCAACGGGCATTTTGTGATAAAAATACTAGCAAAATATGCAACCAAATACCGCAATATTTTGAATAAATTCCCTAGGAATGCGTAAGCTATGAACAGTAATTTTTAGGGGGTTTTTGGAGATGGTAAAGGGTGTAAACAAACAGGTTTTGGAGTTGAGCACTCCCCTTGGCACATATTTTGAGCGGGTGTTGTTTTTCGTAAAGCCTGAGTTTTCGGCTACTAGCGAGGACGAGGTGCAGGAGAGGGCGAGGTTTATTGCCGATTCAGCCGGCTTGCCCCCCGCCATGAAGCTGCGCAAAAACAAGCGCAGAGCAGTATTGGCGATTGTCGGTGCGGCGTTGGGCGGCTTGGTCGTCGGTGCGGGTGGGATGTTGATGATGATTACCTGAAAGGAAGTGAGGATAACAGGAGTGAGGCGGGAAAATCTACAACTCACTCCTGTATCCTGAATGTCCCAGGGACGCCGAAGCCCGCTTCTACCTAAGCTCCAACATCAGCCCGCTCAACAGTTACTAGCTTTTCGCCGCGCCGCCGAGCCAATTCATCTTGAATCTCATCCAACTTGTCGCCCTCAAGCTTATAGAAGAAATAGGGGATGGCAAAAAGAAGGTGACCGATACCTTGCATCACGGACCAGAACATAAACAGCGCATCCTTGGTGTTTTGGGCAAGCTCAATTCCCTCTCCGGAAACAAATCCTGCACGCCCCAACAAGTAACCCGCAAGGGCGATGCCGATTGCCGCTACGCCCTTGTTGAGAATGCCCGTAACCGCATAGGTGGTCGCTTCGGCGCGCTCCCCTGTCTTCAGTTCTGTATAGTCGAATGTGTTCACAAAACAAATCTGTTCTGCGATGCCTGAAACGCCTGTGGGAATCGAGGAGATGACGTTAAAAGCGATAATCAGTCCATAGCCCAAAGCGGTTGAATAGCCGGCGCGGCTGACGGCAAAATACATACCGAACATACACGCGGCGCACAGTAGCTTGTTGAACACAACCACCTTGCGCGGGGTAAAACGCTTGAGAAACCACGGCGAAAGTAATGAAACCGCAAAGGAGGGAATGCCTGTCGCTGACCACAATATTGACTGGAGCGTGTAGTTCTTAATACCCCTTGTGAAAAACAGCGGTCCTGCCTCCCAACCGATTGTAGCGATTATATTGGCGAGGTTTGAGCTCCAAAGGAGGAGCATTGTTTTGTTTTTAAAGAAAGTGATGAAGTTTTGCAGGGGCTTGTTATCGTTTGCCGCTGCAAAGACCCTTTCCTTGAGGTTTTTTGAAAAAAGTACAGCCAATAAGCCGATGGCACAAAAAACCACGGCGCAATAGGTAAAAAAGCTAGCTTCAGAAAGAATGGCGCTTCGTGTGATCTCGCCTGTTACCTCATTTGTTTTGCTCTTGGTGAGTATGTCATATGCCACGGGAATCAGTCCCGGTATTGCACCCGAGAGCGTGTTACCTAGGTTCCCCACTGTCAGATAGGTACTTCGCTCGTCCAATAGTGGACTCATAACCGCCTGCATGGAGTTTATTGAGATGTCGCTGAAAGCTCGGAACATATACCATAAGGCATAGGCGACAGCGCTTGCAATGATGACGTTGTTTATGTTGTCGAAAGGCAGACGAATGAACATAAGCACGGCGGATATTGCCAAAAAAGGGGCTAGGGGCGCTAAGAATCGGGTGAATTTGCCCTCTCTTCCGGTTTTTACTATGGACGTGCCACTTTCCTGAGCTTTACCCGGGCGGTCGATGACGGTTGCGCTGAAGGTGTCGTTGACCATTTCCCAGATACGCAGGAGGGACCGCATTTGGGATGCGGTTTTAATCTCTATCCCAATAGCTATGTAAAACTGTTGGAGGTAATCCGCCATTTTGTTTATCATGCCATAGCCGAAACGGGTCAGCCCGAAAGAGTAGTGCTCCTTGAAACTGAGCCGCCCCTCCTCGTGTTCACGGGACTTGATACCGTCAATCGCGATTTTCAGTTTCTCGACGGGAGATTGTTTTTCACTTGACATATTTTGGCTCCTATGTTGTTATTATCAAACGCTTGGGAAGTTTTGCGTTTATTACAAGGATAGTGTACACTTTATGTGTGGTTTTGTCAAGAGGTGGGCGATTTTATTCAGGCTCCTTTCCTAATACGGTGAAAAGTCAAGTGAAGAGCTGTACAGTTGCGAAGTTGAGCTTGGAGCATTGGAGATAAATCATAGTGGAGTATCCTCTAAAAGTACGAAAACCACGGGCTTTGCGCTTTCCGGCTTGGATTAAAGAGTTGATTTCCTCGGCGATAGCATTAGTCAGTCGGCGAGAATAGTACAAGGATTTGCCCTGCTCCATTTTTGATTTCCTATAAACTCCATCGCTTGTCCACACCAGTGACCCAAAAATTTGACATTCATCCCCCATATATGCTATAATATTCTATCACCTAGCTTTTGTATAGGTGATGACAACCTAGCTAAAATTGGGGGGTGACTGATGTGCGAAACCTTGTAATTACAGGGCATTACGGCAGCGGAAAAACTACATATTCCCTCAACCTTGCGTTGGAAGAAGCTAGCGCGGGCAAGAGTGTTGCTTTGGTGGATATGGACATCGTCAACCCGTATTTTCGCTCGGGAGATCACGCTAAAGCTCTTGAAAACGCCGGCATTCGGGTCATCGTACCCCTGACGCTCGGCACTACCTCTGATGCGCCGCAAATCAGCGCGGAGATTATGGGGGTATTCGATAGTCCTCCTGATGTGACGATTTTCGACGCCGGAGGCGACGACGTTGGGGCGACAGCACTGGGGCGCTACAGCGGGATTCTTGGAGAAAACGGTTACGAAATGCGCTATGTAATAAACGCCTTTCGTCCCATGACGGACACAGCGCAAAAATGCGCGGAGATACTCGCCGAGATTGAGCAGGCGAGCCGCCTGAAAGCGGCAAGCGTAGTGAACAACTCCAACTTGGGCAGGGAAACCACGGCAACGCATATCCTCTCGTCCATGGCGTTTGCCCGCGAGGTCTGCCGACTTACGGGGCTTCCTCTGCTAGAGGTAGTCGCCGCAGCGGAGGAGGCACACGACTTGCGCGAAAAAATAGAGAGTTTGCGAGTTATAAACTATTCAGTTTTCAGTGGACAATATTCAGTGTTTGCAAAACAGGTCTGATTATGTTTACTCATTACTGCTTCCCTATATCCACAAAACCAAAAGGAGAAATACAATGCAAAAAGTAACAATTGACGAAAATTTGTGCAAGGGCTGTAGCCTTTGCATCACCGCTTGCCCGAAAAAAATCGTTGCCCTGTCCAAAGACAAGCTCAACGCCAAGGGCTATCATCCCGCAGAAGTGGTCGACCAGGACGCGTGTATCAGCTGCGTTATGTGTGCGCTCATGTGTCCGGACTGCGCTATCACTGTGCAAAAATAGGAGGAAAATATGTCACAAAGAGTATTGATGAAGGGCAACGAAGCCCTTGCAGAAGCCGCTATCCGCGCGGGCTGTCACCACTTTTTCGGCTATCCCATAACGCCGCAAAACGAAATCGTCGCCTATATGTCCAAACGCCTGCCTAAAATTGAGGGAGCTTGCTTCCTGCAGGCGGAAAGCGAAATCGCCGCGATCAATATGCTCCTGGGCGCGTCCGCGGCGGGGGCAAGGGTTATGACTAGCTCCAGTTCCCCTGGAATCAGTCTGAAAACCGAGGGAATTTCCTACATCGCGGGATCAGATTTGCCCGTGGTAGTGGTCAATACCCAGCGGGCGGGACCCGGCCTGGGGGGCATCCAACCCAGTCAAGCGGACTACTGGCAAGCCACAAAAGCCCCGGGGCATGGAGATTTGCGCGTATTGGTTTTCGCGCCCTGCTCTGTGCAGGAGATGGTGGACATGGTCACCACAGCCTTTGATATGGCGGACAAGTACCGTATGCCCGCAATTATTCTCGCCGACGGTATGCTCGGTCAGATGATGGAAGCGGTCACTCTCCCTGAGGATAGGGGCAGACAAGCGAATAATAAAGAGTGGGCGACAAACGGACACGCCGGGGAAAACCGCAATATTATCAACTCACTCTATATCAACCCCGATGAGTTGGAGAAGATTATCCGCGACCGCTTTGCCCGTTATGCGGAGATTGAGGCAAAGCACACCCAACATGAAGAATACGCCCTTGAAGACGCGGATATTGTCGTGACCGCTTACGGCGCGTCGGCGAGAGTCGCAAAGGCGGCGGTGAGGGATGCCCGCGCAAAAGGCATCAAGGCGGGCTTCATCCGTCCGATCACCCTGTGGCCTTTCCCGAAAGAGGCTTACGCAAAGGCAGCAAACACCGCCAGATCTTTCCTCTGCGTTGAGATGAGCATGGGACAGATGGTGGACGATGTACGACTTGCAATCAGCAGCAAGGTACCCGTACACTTCTATGGCCGCCCGGGCGGTATTGTCCCCGCGCCTGAGGAGGTATTGGCGGAAATCGAGAAAATCGCGGGAGGTATGAACTAATGACGACTGTATTTGAAAGACCTAAATCCTTGACAGCTACACCCAATACATATTGCCCCGGCTGTACACACGGGATTATACACCGTTTGGTCGCCCAGGCGATTGACGGCTTGGATATGCAGGCTAAGACCGTGGGTGTCGCACCTGTGGGCTGTGCGGTGTTTGCCTATAACTTCTTTAACTGTGATATGGTGCAGGCTCCTCACGGACGCGCTCCCGCCGTTGCGACGGGTATCAAGCGCGTTACTCCTGATAACTTAGTGTTCACCTATCAGGGAGACGGAGATTTGGCGGCAATCGGCACGGCGGAAACAATTCACGCCGCGGCGCGGGGAGAGAACATCACCGTAATTTTCGTAAACAACGCAATCTACGGCATGACAGGCGGTCAGATGGCTCCCACCACCCTTGCAAACCAAGTCACCCAGACCTCACCTTTCGGGCGGGATATCAAAAGCGCTGGCAGTCCCATTCGCATATGCGAAATGCTCTCCACACTGGACGGCGTCGCCTATGCAGAGCGTGTGTCCGTGGACAGCGTACCCAATATACGCAAAGCGGCAAAGGCAATCTGCAAGGCGTTTGAGATTCAAAAAGCGGGAAAAGGTTTTACAATTATCGAACTGCTCTCCACCTGTCCCACTAACTGGGGTCTTAGCCCTGTTGAGTCCCTTGACTGGCTCAGGGAGAATATGATGCCCTATTACCCATTGGGGGTTTTCAAGGATATCGACGGAGGTAAGGATAATGGCTAAGGATTTAAACGCAATTTTGGCGGGCTTTGGCGGACAGGGCGTGCTGTTCATGGGCAAAGCGATTGCCACTGCGGGTCTATTGGAGGGGCGGGAGGTCTCCTGGCTGCCTTCTTATGGTCCTGAAATGCGCGGCGGCACGGCGAACTGCGCTGTGTGTGTCAGCGATGAGACTATCGGCTGTCCGGTAGTCACTGTCCCAAATGCGGCGGTTGTCATGAACGGTCCAAGCTTTGACAAGTTTGTGCCAAAGGTTGAGCCTGCCGGCGTTATCATCGTGGAAAGCTCCATTGTTTCCGCGAAAGTCTGCCGCGATGACGTGGAGGTTTATTACGTCCCCGCCATGGAACTTGCGGAGAAGCACTCCCTCCAGGGTTTAGCGAACTTGATACTGGTGGGCAAGCTCCTTGCAGCCACGGGCTTTTGCAAGATGGAAACCATGCCTGATGTCATGAAACATATTGTCCCCCCCCGCAAGGCGCATTTGATTGAGAAGAACTTTGAGGCTGTTCAATTGGGGTTTGGGCTTTAGAGTCTCCTAACTTGAAAATCAACTTGTCTTTGCGCCCTATTTTCCATCTGACTTCGTCAAAAATGCTCGCAATACGAAAGTATTCCTGCGCTTTTTTCCTTGCCAGACGAAAAACATTCTCCCAAATCCTGAGCCGATTTTCAAGTTAATCGACTATAGTATAAATATTTCCTAGACAGAGGACAGACGCATAATCTGTCCTCTGTTTTGTTTTGCTCTCGTGCCGACAGGCTCTAGCTTTTTTCCCGCCAATATAGTATAATGTAGGCACAACTGTGGGAAAATCACCAGGAGGGACAGCCAATGGAAACAAAAACGCCGCCGCGCCGCCGACGCCGACAGACAATCGCCTATCAGTGGGCGAAAAACACACTGGGCGCAATCGTTTTGGTGCTGTTGCTCTTTATTTTTACAGTGCTGTTAATCGTGCAGCAAAACTACTACGGCTCGGTGCGCAACGCCCTTGAACGGGCGGCATCCGCACCGTCCGCGCCAGTGCTGATACTCCAAAACGACGTGGGGCTAAACCAAAATTCCGTGGCGATACTGAGCAGTCACTCCCAACAAAACCGCATGGCGGTCTGGCTTTACGACGCGGGAGGCAACCTGGTTCTCAGCTCCGACGGTTTCATGAGCGAGATCCCGCCCAACCTCGACGCCCTTGCACACCTGAACAAAGCGGGTCTGTCGGTACTCCCTAGCGGCGAGATGGTCATGACGATCGCCGCAAGTCTTTCAGACGACAGCGGCAAGTTCATCGGCACAGTGCGCTACATCGTGTCCATGAGCCTCATAAACCGCCAACTTTTATTGATTACAGGGCTGTTGAGCCTTTTTTTCCTCGTGTCAATCGCCTGTATCCTCCTTACAGGAAGGCATTTTGTCCGCACGATATTACTACCGGTTGAAAAAATTGCCGACACCGCCGAACAAATCTCTATGGGCAAACTGGAGGCACGTGTGCCGTCAATCAACCGCAATGACGAGCTTGCGCTGCTAGGCATAACAATCAACGCTATGGCGGAAAATTTTGAGGACATGGTGCGCATCAAAAACGACTTTATTTCAACAATTTCCCACGAACTGCGCACCCCAATAACCGCAATTCACGGTTGGAGCGAAACCCTGTTAGGGGCAAACACGGAGCGGGACGCGCAATTGACAGCTCGGGGCTTGCGGATTATTACGCGGGAGTCCGCGCGGCTTGGGAAGATGGTGGACGAGCTTTTGGATTTTTCGCGGTTACATTCGGGGCGTATGCTCCTGAACAGTATTCCTATGGACGTTTTAGCGGAATTGGACGACGTTATTTTCACCGTACGCGAAACGGCAATCGGTGCGGGAATCACCCTGCGCCAAAAGATGCCCGACCATCCCGTGCGTATGTTCGGCGACCCCGCACGGCTCAAGCAAGTATTTATGAATATCCTTGATAACGCCATAAAATACGGCGGAACGGAGATAAAAATCGACTGCAGCGTCGACGAGAACAGCCGACTGCTCATCGCTATAACCGACAACGGCTGCGGGATTCCAGAGGAGCATTTGCTGCATATCAAGGAGAAATTTTACAAGGCAGACAACACCGTAGGCGGTTCGGGCATTGGACTTGCCGTCGCTGACGAGATTGTGAAAATGCACGGCGGCACGTTGGAGATCGCTAGCAGTGAGGGGGAAGGCACACGTGCCGAGATTTGGTTGGATGTTGAGAAGTGAGATTTGAACAGGGGGGCAACTCCCTTCACCCTTGGGAATACCCTTCCAAAAAGCTCCCAAGCTTTTCGCCCAAGGTGGCAAGCTCCTGTACAGGGGGCAGGTAGACAATGCGGAAATGATCCGGCTCAGACCAGTTGAAGCCGCGCCCGTTCACCAAAAGGACGTGCTTTGCCTTAAGGAAATCCATCACAAATTGGCGGTCGTCGCTGATGTTAAAACGCTTGATATCAATTTTGGGGAAAATATAAAACGCGCCGTCAGGCATGGTGGTACTCAAACCTGGGATGGCGTTGATTGTCTCCACAATGGTTTTGCGCTGTTCGTAAACACGTCCGCCAGGCTGAAGCATGGCGTTGGTTTCGCTGAAATTTTGCAAGGCGGCGGCGACAATTTTTTGCGCGGGAACATTGGCGCAAAGACGCATGGAGGTCAGCACGTTCACCCCTGCGATGAAATCCTCGGCACCTGTTTTGTCCCCTGCAAACGCCATCCAACCCACACGATAGCCGCAAATCACATGGCTCTTACTTAAGCCGTTGAAGGTGACGGTGAAAATATCCGTGGCGAGGGCGGCGATACTCACGTGTTCCTTGCCGTCCATGACGAGGTGGTCGTAAATCTCATCGGCAAACAGAGCAAGCCCGTTTTCCCGGGCAATTTGGGCAAGCTCCAACAGCATATCCTTACTATACAATGCGCCAGTGGGGTTGTTGGGGTTAATTACTAGTATTCCCTTGGTGCGAGGGGTAATTTTTGAGCGTAAATCAGCTAAATCCGGCGCCCAATTCGCTTGCTCGTCGCAGAGATAGTGCACTGCCTTGCCCCCCGCAAGGTTAGCCGCCGCGGTCCACAGGGGGTAATCGGGGGCGGGAATGAGCATCTCGTCCCCCGGGTTGAGCAGCGCCTGCATACAGATTGTAATCATCTCCGAGGCGCCGTTACCCACATAAACATCCTCCTGTGTGACGCCCTGAATACCTTTTTTTATCATCTGCGCGGCTATGGCGCGGCGAGCCTCGGGTACGCCCTTGGAGGGGCAATAAGCCTGAGCCTTGGCGCTTTCGGCGGCGAAAAGGTCAAGAATTTCCTGTGGGGCGGAAAATCCAAAAGCGGCGGGGTTTCCCGTGTTCAGTTGGAGGATTTTGTGTCCCGCAGCGGCGATTTTGTCCGCCTCGTCCAAAACAGGACCGCGTACCTCGTAACGCACATTGGCAAGTTTTTCGGCAGGGGCGAGCTTTTTCATGTCTATCTCCTTTAGTCTTTTTTTATTATTTCGCGGGGACAATTATACCATATTCTGCACGTTTTTGCAATTTTATAAAGGGCTTTTTAAAAAACTATCCCGATAAGAAAAACAAAATCTATGGCTTGTCTGAAAATTAAAAAACGCAAGAAATACTTTGTGCATTAATGAGTTTTTTGTGACATATGACGGAAAAATATCCGATAAGAAAAATGAAATATAGTTTTTCAACAAGCCCTCAATTTGTTGCGCGAATCGTACACTTGACAATACCCCAAGATAGGTATATAATATTCCCAACATAGTTTTGATAGAGAAAAAAGATGCAAATCCCCGAAAACATCACCCCCATGATGCGCCAATACCTTGAGGCGAAAAACCAAAACCCGGACGCCGTTTTATTATGGCGTTTGGGAGATTTTTATGAGATGTTCTTTGAGGACGCACTCACCGTTTCCAAAGCGTTGGGCATTACCCTCACCGCCCGGGATTGCGGCTTGGATGAACGCGCCCCCATGTGCGGCGTTCCCCACCACGCGATTGAAAACTACTTGGCGCGGCTGATAAAACAGGGCTTCAAGGTGGCAATCTGTGAGCAGATGGAGGATGCTGCTGCGGCAAAAGGGCTTGTTCGCCGGGAAGTTACGCGGATTTTAACTCCGGGTACCGTCACCGACGGCAGTATGCTTGACGACAGCAAAAATAATTTTTTAGCGGTATTGGCTCTTTTCGGCACAAAAGCAGGGCTGTGCTTTGCGGACGCGTCAACAGGGGCTTTCAGCTGCACGCTTTTGCAGGGCAAGGGACTTGTTATGCAGATTCAGACCGAGCTTGCCCGAATCGCACCCTCGGAGCTGCTACTGAACAGCGAGGCGGCGGGGGACAACTCCATCCGCGCTTTTGCAACGAATAACCTGAACTCCATGTTACAGGAGCTTCCGGAGGTTTATTTCGACCATATAATCGGCGAGAGCGCCTTGCAGGGGCATTTTGAGGAGGAAATGTGCGAAAAACTCCTGCGCCTGCCCGAGGCGGTGCGGGCGGCGGGAGCGTGCCTGCGCTATCTGAACGAAACTCAACGAAACGATCTGGGAAACTTTAGTAAATTAGAGCTTTACGGCGAGGACTCTTTCATGCGCCTTGACGCTTCCACGCTGCGCAATTTGGAACTGACGGAAACCATTCGCACACGGGAAAAGCGCGGCTCACTCCTTTGGGTAATGGACAACTGCTCCACGGCTATGGGCAAGCGGACACTGCGCTCATGGTTGGAAAAACCACTGCTGAACCTGGCGGCAATCACCCGCCGTCACGGCGCCGTCGCCGAGCTTGCCGCCGCTACCGCACTCTGCGAGGATTTGCGCCTCCTGTTGGGGTCGATGCAGGATATGGAGCGGCTCATCACCCGGGTTGTGTATAATTCCGCAAACTCTCAAATCCTGCGTGCTCTTTCAGCAACCGCCATGCAGGTGCCAAAGATTTTAGACACCCTTATCGGCTGTAAAAGCACCTTGCTGTCGGAAATTTTCGAGTCCCTGGATACCCTTGAGGATATGTCATCGCTCATCGAGCGGGCAATTTGCGACGAGCCGCCTTTTTCTATCCGGGAGGGGGGCATGATTCGCGACGGCTATCACAGGGAACTGGACGAGCTGCGCCGGATGGTCACGGATAACAAGGGGTTTTTGGCGCAGATTGCCGCCAGTGAGCAGGAGAAAACCGGTATTTCTAAGCTGAAAATCGGCTACAATAGAGTCTATGGCTATTATCTGGAGGTACCTAATTCACAGCGGGAAAAGATCCCATCTCACTACATACGAAAGCAAACCCTGACCAACTGTGAGCGGTATATCACACAAGAGCTCAAGGAGCTTGAGGCGCGGGTTTTGGGGGCACAGGAGCGAATTACCCGCCTAGAACTGGAGATTTACGAGCATATCCGAAAAAAAACCGCGGCTCAGGTGGTCCGTGTCCAGAAAACCGCCCGCGCCTTGGCGGATTTGGACGCCCTGTGTTCCTTTGCCACTACCGCTGCCCAGTGTAATTACTGTCAGCCCGAGATGTCCGCAGGGGGAGAAATTGAGATTTTCGAGGGACGGCACCCTGTTGTGGAGCGGATGAAAGGGGCAACGCCCTTTGTTCCCAACGACACAAAATTGGACAAAAATGACAATCGCTGTGTGATTTTGACAGGACCCAACATGGCGGGCAAGTCCACATTTATGCGCCAGACCGCCCTGATTTGCCTACTGGCGCAAGCGGGTAGCTTTGTACCCGCAACACGTGCCAGACTTTGCGTTTTGGACGGCATATACACGCGAATTGGCGCCAGTGACGACCTTGCGGCGGGTCAGTCCACGTTTTTGGTGGAGATGAGTGAGGTGGCGAATATCCTCGGGGCGGCGACGGGAAACAGCCTCTTGGTGCTTGACGAAATCGGGCGGGGAACATCCACCTATGACGGCATGAGCATAGCCCGCGCGGTTTTGGAGCATTGCGCCGACCGCAAAAAGCTCGGCGCGAAAACCCTTTTTGCTACTCACTATCACGAGCTTACCTGCCTTGAGAGTGAGGTGGAGGGCGTGAAAAACTACAATATCGCCGTGAAAAAACGCGATGACCAACTGATTTTCCTGCGGAAGATTGTCCCCGGCGGCGCGGATGACAGCTACGGCATCGAGGCGGCAAAGTTGGCGGGAGTGCCCGAGAGCGTCGTCCGCCGCGCGAAAAGCGTCCTGAAGAAGCTTGAGGAGGAGGACGGGCGCGAACGCACTCCAGAGAAAGAGCGGGAAACCACAGCCCAAGTGTCCTTTGCTGACGAATCTCAAAACTCACTGATACGCAAGCTGAAAAAAATGGACGTTAACACTGTAACCCCTCTTGAGGCGCTGCGGATTTTGTTTGAGATTACGGCGGAAGCCATGAGGATTTAACCCATGACCATAAGAAAAATGACAATTGGCGACTACCAACAAGTCCTTTCCCTGTGGCTTGCAACACCTGGTATGGGGTTGAACGACGTTGACGACACCCAAGCGGGCATCGGGAGATACTTAGAGAGAAATCCCAAAACCTGTCTTGTTGCGGAGGAAAACGGCAGGATTGTTGGGGTGATTCTCACCGGACATGACGGGCGGCGGGGCATGATTCACCACATGGCTGTGGATGAAGAAAAACAGCGTCTGGGTATAGGTAAAGCCTTGTTGGAGCGGGCAATTTCCGCCCTCCGGGGGGAGGGAATCGGAAAGGTGATTTTGGTGGTCTTTAAGGAGAATGACACAGGCAACGCCTTTTGGGAGAATATGGGATTTGCTTTGCGGGAAGATTTACACTACCGAAACAAAGTGATTGCCGAGCGAAACGAATTAGGCTGAAAATCTTTAAAAATTTGCAAAAACAAGAGTAAATACACCGTAAAACTAAAATAACCTCACAAAAACCTTGACATTGCCCTCGCTTTGTGGTAAACTACCCTAGCACAAAAGCTGCGGGCGGTTTTTTGCGAAGTCTAATCAAGAAATTTGCCCTCAAAAATCTAGTAATGGAGTGAAAAAAATGTCTACATTCATGCCAAAGGCCGGCGACATTACACGTCAGTGGTATGTTATCGACGCTGCGGGCAAGCCCCTGGGACGCACTGCTGTGCAGGCGGCAACTCTGCTTCGCGGCAAACACAAACCCACCTTTGCCCCCCACGCCGATTGCGGCGATTGCGTTGTCATCATCAACGCGGGTGAGGCGGTTCTCACGGGCAAAAAGCTCGAGCAAAAGACCTATTACCGCCACACGGGTTACATCGGTAACCTGAAAGAGGTAAAATACGGCAAGATGATGAAAGAACGTCCGGAATTTGCAATGGAACTGGCTGTGAAGCGTATGCTCCCGGCAAACACAATCGGACGCAAGAGCATGACCCGTCTGCGCATTTATCGCGGCGCGGAGCATGATATGGGTTCACAACAGCCCCAAGTGTGGGAATTTTAGGAGGGATAAATAATGTTTGACAGCAATCCGTATTTTTACGGCACAGGTCGCCGCAAAAAGAGCGTAGCCCGGGTGCGCGTCTACCCCGGCAGCGGCAATATCACAATCAACGACCGCGGCATAGACGACTATTTTGGACTTGAAACTCTGAAATTAATCGTCCGTCAGCCCTTGGTTTTGACCAATACAGGTGAGAAATTCGATATCGTCTGCCGCGTTTCAGGCGGCGGCGTTACAGGACAGGCGGGTGCAATCCGCCACGGACTCAGCCGCGCGTTGCTCCTCTACGACGACGAGCTCCGTCCTACCCTGAAAAAGGCGGGCTTCCTGACCCGCGACCCACGCATGAAAGAGCGCAAAAAGTACGGTCTTAAGGCCGCACGCCGTGCGCCGCAGTTTAGTAAACGCTAGATTGGAATCTTTGGGGACAGGCGAGAAAGCTTCAACGCTTTCAGAAGCCTGTCCTTATTTTGTTTTTCAACAAGCCCTTTGATAGCAAAAGGATACAGAAGAAAGAGCCTGAAGCGTCTCTCCTGTATCCTAAGTATCCTAATATCCCCTAGGTATCCTAATATCCCCTAGTTACGCGACTTTCTTACCGTCCTTAAGGCGAACCTTGCCAAGGAACGGGATTTTGAGGAAGCCTGTGAAGCTGTCATCCTCAAACTCGAAATGGCAAGTGATGTCCTTGCCGGGGAGCAGGGAGATGCGGGCAGTGGCGTCGACAGTTTTTTCCTCCTCGCTAGCGTCAATCTCAACAATCTCCACCTCAGGGATTTCAACGTCGGGAATTTGCAGCTCAACGCCATACTCGCCGTCGTTGTCGAAAACCTTGATGGTCGCCTCTCCTTTGAAAAATAGTGTGTCGATACGGCAGGTCCAGGTTCCAATACCAATCATTTTGTATTCCTCCTAAAATTAGGTGCTAAAGCACCTGAATGCCAGGAAAGTATAACATCAAAATATGTCAAAATAATGAACACAGGCGTTTTCCCTTGTATTCCCTAAATTCTAAATTTTTTATTACTAATATTTCTTATTTTTTTTCTTGCTAACAGCACCACGTTTATGATATAATATTTGCGGGAGCATTGGGTGTTGTGACAAAAAAGTGACATATGAATTGCGAGTTGCTTTTGTTGCGCTAGGTGTTTTACCCTCTGCTCTGGTTTGTTGTATCTATTGTTCAGCGAAAAAAAGCGGTATTCGGAAATCAAGAGACCTCAAAAGGAGGCGGTAGTTGTGCTGAAAAATATAACGCCAATACTCTCACCGGAGATGCTCAAGGTACTCTCTGAGATGGGTTGCGGTGACGAAATTGTCATAGCGGACGGGAATTTCCCTGCCGCCGCTGTTGCGAGGCGCTTAATACGTGCGGATTCCTCTACTGTCAATGCCCTGTTGGACGCGGTTTTGTCCGTGACGCCCCTTTGCGCCTACTCTGAATCCCCCATCGCAATACTGAGCTATCTCACAGGTTCTCAAAGTCAGACTTATGAACCGCCCTGTTGGGAGCGGCTGCGCTATATTGTTGAGCGTCACGAGGGCGAACGCAAGCTTCAAATGCTTGACAAAGAAGCTTTCGTTGAGCGCGCGAGGCGCGCCTACGCCGTCATCGCTACAGGGGATAGAGAAGTTTGCAGCATCGTACTGCGCAAGGGTTTGGTGCTGTTGGATACTAAAGATTTTAGGTGCCAGGGATTTGCTTGAAACAGTCTCTTTTTGACTGATTTTCTCTCTTTTTGTTTGTTGCTCTTTCCTGAACGGGCTGCGAATGTCTTGTCGTACAAACTTCTGGGCGTCTTTTTCTCGGGTTGTATGCGGTGAGGTGAAATTGGACATCCGCCCCTTGACAAAACCCCGTTTAAGTGCTATGATAGTGATAAACAGTGCGAAAACGAACAAAAAGAAAAGGTGAGCTATGTCCCTTTTGAAAAAAAAGAACCTGCCCGCTGATTTGAAAACCATGTCCTACGCGGACATGGAACGCTTGGCGGGAGAAATTCGCCAAAAACTCGTGAAAACCTGCGCCAAAACAGGGGGACATCTTGCGTCTAACCTGGGGGTTGTGGAGCTTTCAATCGCCATGCACCGCTGTTTCGATTCCCCCACAGACCGCTTTGTGTTCGATGTGGGACATCAAGGCTATACACACAAAATACTCACGGGCAGAACAAAAAGTTTTGCTACCCTGCGCCAAGAGGGGGGCATTTCCGGTTTTTGCCGCCCCGGGGAAAGTCCCCACGACATCTTTTCCACGGGGCATTCAGGCACGGCGGCGTCTGCCGCTTTGGGACTGGTCGAGGGCGCGAGGATACGCGGCGACGGCAAAAGCTACACAGTGGCGGTGATTGGCGACGGTTCCATGACGGGGGGCATGGTTTATGAGGCGCTGAACAACAACAGGGGTGAAAAGGGGCAGAAACTCATAATCATACTCAACGAAAACGAGATGTCCATCAGCAAAAACGTGGGAGCTTTTGCCCAATATCTGGCGGATATCCGCGCCAAACCCACCTACACACGCTTCAAAAATCACACGGAAAATTTCCTGCGGCGCATACCGATTATCGGCGACACCTCGGCGAATTTTGTGTCGAGAATCAAAAGCATACTAAAAAATCACCTCTATTCAAGCACTTGGTTTGAGGAGATGGGCTTTCATTATATCGGTCCCATCGACGGGCACTGTATGCCCACATTGGTGCGCGCCATGCAAAGTGCAAAACTGTTGAACAAGCCTGTGCTGATTCACATCCTCACCACCAAGGGCAAGGGCTATGAGCCCGCCGAGAGCAACCCCTCGCTATTTCACGGGGTGGATTGTTTTGACCCTGCCACAGGGAAAACAGTCCTCCAAACGACTGTAAACAGCAAGCAGCCCTCCGCAATTTATGGAGATTTTTCTCAGACTTTTGGGGCTAAATTATGCGAGTTGGCGGTGAAAAAAAGCGACCTGTGCGCCATCACAGCCGCCATGAGCCTGGGTACCGGGTTGACGGAATTTGCCGCCCGCTTCCCCGGGAGATTCTTCGACGTGGGCATTGCCGAGCCCCACGCCGTTGCCTTTGCGGGGGGACTTGCAAGGGATGGTGTGCTCCCTGTTTTTGCTGTTTATTCCACATTTTTACAGCGTTGCTACGACCAAATTTGGCACGATGTAGCAATGCAGGGACAAAAGGTGATTTTTGCCGTGGACCGGGCGGGTTTCGTCAGCGGGGACGGGGAGAGCCACCAAGGACTTTACGACATCTCTATGCTCTCCGGCATACCCAATCTTGAGATATTCTCCCCCGCTTCCTGCGGGGAACTGCAATCCGTTTTGGATTACGCTGTCTACAAAGCTAAAAATTCCGTGTGTATTCGCTACCCCAGAGGCTGTGAAAAACCCTTGCCTGCGGGATATTCAATCACAGGCGGCGCCTGGAGCAGCTACGGCAGCGAAAGCGCGGATATCTGTTTAGTGACATACGGACGCTTGTTTGAGCAGTCGGCTAAGGCGGCTGAAATCCTTAAAACGCGAGGGGTTGAGGTGCGGATAATCAAGCTGAACCGCGTATTGCCCATCTCAAAGGCGGCGGTGAAAAGTGCCCTGTCAAGCAAGGCTGTCTATTTCTTTGAGGAGGGTGTGCGTTTCGGCGGCGTTGGCGAACGTTTCGGCGCGTCGCTGCTTGAAAACGGCTTTTGCGGAACATACAAAATTACCGCCGTTCAGGTCTTTGTTACCCAGGGGAGTATTGAGAGCTTGATGAGCCGCTTTGGGTTGGATGCGGCAGGGCAGGTTTGTGCAGTGATTGGACAATAGTATAGCCGCTTAAAGCCTAGTGTGTGCGTGCCGCGTCACGTGACAGCCTACATTTACCGCAACCGGCAGACCCGCAATGTGGGTGGGGGCGGCGAGAATCTTCACGGCGAGGGCGGTGGTGTCGCCGCCAAAGCCTTGGGGTCCTATCCCCGTTTCATTGACGCGGCGCAGAATTTTCTCCTCCAATTCGGCGTAAAACGGGTCGCTGTTCGCCATGCTTATGGGCTGACAAAGCGCCTTTTTCGCAAGCAGGGCACAGCCCTCAAAGCTACTGCCGATACCCACGCCAAGTACAACCGGCGGGCAAGGATTTCCCCCGGCACGGGTGACGATTTCCGCCGCGAAGTCAACAATGTCCTGAATACTTGCGGCGGGGGTGAACATTTTTATCCCGCTCATGTTCTCACTGCCAAAGCCTTTCGGACAGACATGAAGCTCCAACGCGTCCCCTTCCACAAGCTGTGTGTAGAGGATTGCGGGGGTGTTGTCGCCGGTGTTAACCCGGCGCAGTGGGTCGGCGACGACGGATTTGCGCAAGTAGCCATCGGCGTAGCCCCGCGCCACGCCCCGATTCACAGCCTGAGAAAAACTCCCGCCCGTAATGCGGACATCCTGTCCCACATCGGCAAAAACCACCGCCATGCCGGTGTCCTGGCACACGGGTATGTTCATCTCCAAAGCGGCGCGGCGGTTATCCTCCAAACGCTCTAAAATCTCCGCAGCGCGGGGATTTTTCTCGTTTTCGGCACAGCGGCGGATGCACTGGGCAAGGTCCTCTGGCAGAATGTTATTGGCATCAATGCACAACCGCGCCACAGCGTCCTCAATAGCGCTGACGTGGATTTCTTTCATTTTAGGGGCTCCTCGCTTTTGGGGTTTGTGTGATAATTATAGCATAATTTTGAGGTTTTGTCATCTGGGAAAGGGTCTTGCAAAAAAAACAAAAAAAGAGTATAATATTAAAGCCTAAATTTTACTACCTATTTTCGGAGGTCTTTCTTGAACATTTTAGTAATCAACGCCGGTAGCTCATCGCTGAAATATCAGCTCATCGACATGAAAAACGAACAGCTCCTGGCTAAGGGCGTTTGCGAACGCATCGGGCTTGACGGCAAGCTCACCGCAAGCACCTCTGACGGTCGCCGTCTGGAGCGTGAGGTTGCAATGTCCAGTCACACCGAGGCGTTTTTGCAGGTGAAGCTTGCCCTTACTGAAGGTGAGTGCAAGATCATCGAATCCCTCAAAGAAATTGAGGCGGTGGGACATCGTATTGTACACGGCGGTACAATGTTCACGCAGAGCGTGTTGATTGACGAGGGCGTCATCGACGTTATAAAGGGCCTGTGTGACCTCGCCCCCCTCCACAACCCCGCGGGCATTCAGGGCATCCGTGCCTGCATCGGCGTGTTCGGCTCCACTGTACCACAAGTGGCGGTCTTCGACAACGCTTTCCACACCTCCATGCCTCCTGAGAGCTATATGTTCGCCCTACCCTATGAATATTACGAAAAATACGGCATCCGCCGTTACGGTTTCCATGGGACAAGTCATCGCTTTGTATCCCAACGCTGTACCGAGCTTATGGACAAACCCCTTGAGGACTTCAAGCTCATCACCTGCCATTTGGGCAACGGTTCCTCCATCGCCGCCATTAAAGACGGCAAGGTTTTGGATACCTCCATGGGCTTGACCCCATTGGACGGCTTCATGATGGGTACGCGCACGGGAGCAGTTGATCCCTCGGCGGTGCTGTATCTCATGGAAAAGGAGGGTTGGTCGCCCAAAGAAACAGCGGACATCATGAACAAGAAATCGGGTTGTTTCGGCATTTCCGGCGTATCTAGCGACGACCGTGATATCAAAGCCGCTGCCGAGAACGGCAACGAACGGGCAAAATTGGCGCGGAAGATGTTGGCGTACCAGATTCGCAAGTTCATCGGTTCATACGCTGCGGCGATGAACGGCGTGGATGCGATTGTTTTCACCGGCGGTATCGGCGAGAACACCCATGACCTGCGCCAAAGTGTCTGCGAGAACATTAGCTTTTTGGGGCTTGAGCTTGACTGCGCTAAAAATGATGAGCTGCGCTTTGGCAAGGAGGGGGAAGTCACCACAGACACAAGCCGGGTCAAGGTGTTTATAATCCCCACAAACGAGGAACTGCTCATCGCGCGCGATACCCTAAAAGTCGCGCAAGGGCAGTGACGAGGAAGGAGGATACAGGAGCGGGGAAATGCGCAAATGTGTCCTTGTTCCTGAATCCTGATATGAAATACACAGCACCCCTGTATAAAAACGGGACACCCCAGGGAAGTCTTTGCGCACCCACTGCGCAAATTACCAGTTGGCATTGGGAAGAGGCGAAAAAGTATCGTCCTAAAGTCTATTGCAGTATTTGCGCCGTGGAGGATGATTACATCTTTGCCTGGCTCTCCTGCTTCGAGTGGCACAGGCGTGAGGTCTGTATCCAACGGGACGACCCTGTCTATGAGGACTCCTGCCTGGAGCTTTTTCTCGCTCCAAAAGACGGTGACGAGAGGTACATAAACATCGAGGTAAACCCTAAGGGAGTATATCTTAGCCAATTCGGCACATCCCGTGACGACAGGGTTTTCCTCAAGGAAATCACCGGCATTGAGCCGAAAATCAACACCCTGAGCTACTTCGGCAAATGGTGGCTTGCCCGAATCGAACTGCCCGTTACCCTCCTACAGGCTCTTTACGGCGAGGATTTTTGCCTTCACGACGGGCAAAAAATGCGGGGGAATTTCTATAAGTGCGGCGACAAAACCCGCTATCCCCACTGGGGAGCGTGGTCTGCCGTTACCGACAATCCTCCGGGCTTCCACAACCCTAAGTGTTTCGGGGAAATTGTAGTGGCAAACCAAGTAACGATTAAAGGAGGCAGAGCATGAACAGCAGCATTGATTTCGGCTTTAATCCCGCAGAAGTTTTTAAGCTCAAGTGCGAAGAAGAGCATACTAGCGCGGAGCGTCTCACGGCAGGACACATCAACTACACCTACAAGGTGAATTTTGCCGGCGGCAAGCCCATTATTCTTCAGCGGGTGAACACCAATGTATTCAGGAATATCAAGGGCTTGATGGATAATATTTTTTCTGTCACGCGCTTTTTGCGCGGGCAAATCATCGAAAAAGGCGGCGATTACAGGCGCGGCTGTTTGCGCTTTATCAAAACCCGCGACGGCGAGCATTACTACCTTGACAAGGAGGGACACTGTTGGAGGGCGTATTATTACGTGGACAACTCCTACTGCACAAACACTGCCAACACCCCTCTGATGTTCGAGAAATCCGGGCAAGCCTTTGGGCGTTTTTGTATGTTGCTGGCGAGCTTTGACGGCTCGAGTCTACACGAAACTATTGAGGATTTCCACAACACCCCCGTGCGTTACACCCAGTTATTGGATGCCGTTGCTCGCGACATTGCGGGACGTAAAGACGAGTATGTCATGCCAGATATCGGCTTTGCGCGGGAGCGTGAGGAGCAGTACGGACGTTTGGTGAATCTCCTTG
>Ga0099364_10003592_pt1 | contig 23961 bp, 22 predicted proteins | sample TergutTh196P3_FD_73070 | JGI IMG/M metagenome (GOLD analysis project Ga0099364, IMG submission 73070) | Microcerotermes parvus P3 segment gut microbial communities from Pointe-Noire, Republic of the Congo - Th196 P3 | ecosystem: Host-associated > Arthropoda: Insects > Digestive system > Gut ...
TTGTATTTTCTAATGTTTTCAAGACATTTTCGGCAATTTCACGCAGTTCCGGCCCGACAAAATCCGGCAGAGCAACGCGGATATCGGCAATATAATCGGTACGGCTGCTCACGTCGAACGTCGCGATGAGATTTTCCTGTTCTACTGTGAATACTGTTAAATCCATGTGGTTTCCCCCTTTTGGCTGAAATAAAAAACGCCCCTGCGTATTCCCATGAATGAGAACGCGCAGAGGCGTGTGTGGTTATATTTGATTTTATATAGTGCTGTAGATAATCTCAATTAGCGCAGATTTATGCGGGGTTTGGAATTGTATAGGTATTTGCTTATTTTCAGACTTTATGGCTTTCTCGCTAAATATAAAATTATATCATCGTCAAGCGTTACTTTACCGCCATAATTAAGAATAATTTTTTTTATGCCCTCTGTAAATTTTGATTTATAAGGCTCTTTCAAAGATATATGGTCGGCATGTGTGAATTTATACGAAATATAATCATCGGCACTAAATTCTCTAATTTTGTTGTAATGACGACATTCTATATCGACAAATCCGTATCTTTCAAGAACTTCTTCCTGATTGCCCGCTTGTATCGGGTCAACTTTTTGTGAATGTTCATTTTGTTGATTCATATATTCCCTGTAATCTGTTTCCGGGCGGAAATATTCGGCATATACTTCTTGGATTTTATCGTCCAAAGCCGGGATACGGCTTCCGGTTGCGGTAGCGAAATATGCGTATGTCCCGCCGCTTTTCAATATATTTTTAAGTTTTGGATAACCAATTTCTCTTTTTATCCATTGAAAAGTCGCCGCCGAATAAACCAAATCAAATTTGTCGCGTCCAAAATCATACGTTTCAAAATCATCGTTTACAAGTTGAAAATTATCATAACATTTATATTTATTTTGCATAAATGCCGCAAGGTTTTCACCAAGTTCTATTGCCAAATAAGAACAGCCTGTCTTTAAGATGGGTTCGGTTGCCTGTCCTGTTCCCGGACCGATTTCAAGAGCCGTTTTATTTTGGTTTAGTTTTGAATATTCTATTAGGTCAATAAAAAGTTCGTCGCAATAACGCGGTCGCCACTTGTCAAATTCTTCTGGAATCGTATCAAAAATTTTTCTGAAATCCACAAAACCCTCCCGCACAAAATATAAATAATACCGTATCTACATCGACATCACAGCCGGCGCAGAAAATATTTTTAACTCATGCCTCATTACACGCTATGTTCCGCATAAAACCAAGTTTTTTGAGTTTTATTCTATACTGTCACGATTAGCGTTTTTATCTGTACTGTCAGATTTTTCGTATTCTGCCGCTTTGCGCTTACCTTCTTCAAGCCGCTCCATTAGTGTAGTTTTGGTTTTTGAACCGGACAGCGTTTCTTTGCCTTTGCAGAATATACATTTTTCTCGCTCTTTATAATATCGTTCAAATATTTCCATTGCAAAGAATTTAGCTTGTGCTGTCAGTTGATTTCTAAGAGCGTATTTTTCCATTATATCATATAACTCGTCAAGCTCTTTTATACACAAATGTTTCATAAGCACGATAGAATCACCAGCATCGTTTGTATCCGTTCTCGCCGATGTTAATTTCATAGCCAATAAACACTCTGCATCTATGCTTCGCACAGTTAGGTTACTGTATTCCTTATAAACGGAAGCCGTCATTTTATCAGTAAAAAATCCTTTTACCCCATCGTTGAGCCAATCGTCTTCTAAATTATATTTATTACCTATGCGTTTTATTATTTGCCTGAATGCCTCTTTCGGGCTGAATATCGCATCTATATCCTGTGTTGCGTTTCTCGCGTTATATACAAGCGCCAAAGCCGCACCCCCAGCGATAACTATTTCGCCAAATTTATTTTGTTCGCTTAATTGCTCGTTTATTTCCTCGAAATATTTTAATATGTTTTCTTTTGTTAAATCCATTTTTACACCCTCATAAGCACACTTGCACCGTAAAATAATTTGCGCTGCTTGTATTCTTCGGGCGAAGTCTGTTCCAAAAACGCTCGGTATTCTTCATTTTTTGTATCTAAAGCATATACGGGCGTTTTCAAAACATATTTTTCATCGTAAACCCATACAGGCGTTTCTATATCGTTATCATTCGCCAATTTATGCGCAGCGCAAGCAAGCATACAGTATTCCATCGGATTCAACAAGCCGGTTTCCGGCTGTTCAGCTATTAGCTCGCTTTTATTTTCGCTTCGCTTGAAACTATCAAGAAAGGTACAGAAAGCAAAAGTAAAATCGTATTTTTCAGTTATGTCAGGTATATCTTTTATTTTCACCAATATTAATCACTCCAGTATCCAATGAATTTTTCGTTAAAATTATTCAAAAATGTTCTTTGATTATATTATACACGATAATATAAATAAAATCAAGGTTTATTTGGAAAATTTATTTCGTCATCATCATTAAAATATGCGGGATTGAATGAAAGTGCGGAAAACTCCGCGTCGGTCATGTTTTCTAATGTTTTTAAGACAGTTCCGGCAATCTCACGTAATTCCGGCTCGTCAAAATCCGGCAGAGCAGCGCGAATATCGGCAACACAAGCGGCGCGGCTGCTCACGTCGAATATTGCGATGAGATTTTCCTGTTCTACTGTGAATACTGTTAAATCCATGGCTTCCTCCTTTTAAACATAAAAAACGCCCCTGCGCATTCCCATGAATGAGAACGCACAGAGGCGTGTGTGGTTATATTTGATTTTATATAGTGCTGTAGATAATCTCGATTAGCGCGGATTTATGCGGATTTTTACGTTACACGGGTGTTTGCTTATTTGGGACAGTTTGGAGTAAAATCTTTTATATATATGGCAGGTATGGGACTTTTCATGCTGTCGAACCAACGCACCATATTTTTTGCATTTTGTACGCACGAATCAAGAAAATCACGCTGACCGTAAAATGCGTATGGCACAAGAGTTAAAGCACCAACAACCAAATATAAAGGTAATACAGCCCAAAATTCCGCCGGCGGCTCTCCGTTAAAATAACCGCGCAGATAGCCTGTAGTAAAATAGGGGAATACGTCTGAGTTATTTATAGCGCCAAACTCAATCCACGGGTCGCCCTCACCATAATTATCCCAGTCTATAACGGATAAATCAAGTTTATCGGATATTATAAAGTTGCCGAGATGATAATCGCCGTGGTGTATAGAGCGCGGGCGGTCTTTTAACAAATGCTTATTTTCTTCAAAATAACTAATAATCGTATCGCTTCCGTCGATTTGAATGCCGCATTTTTTAAAATCCGTCAATCCGTTGGTACTACTATTAACGCACCATGAATACCAATCTTCCGGGCTTTTTTGCGCTACTGGAATTGAATGAACTTTTTTCAGTATTGCCCCGGCTTGTAATCCGATGTTATACTGGTCTGTTTCAGATAGGTTGTTACAAAGTATTTCAGCATCCTTACCTTCGCACCATTTCAGCATCAAATATGCGCTTGCTCCATTATTGCATAATCCAAAATCTATCGGGTCACACATCGGTATTTCCAGAGCGGCGAATTTTTGCATCATGCCGAATAATTTTTTCTTGGATTCATATCCCCAATACCCATCAGCATCAAAAGTTTTCAGTAACAGCCGCTGATTATCAGCAGTTTCGATATAATATTTTTCCTGACCCGAAGCCCCTTTATTTACAGACTCAATTTTCGTGAAATTATCATATCCGGGAATATCTTTTATTAAATCTATATTTTGTATACTCATATTTATTGACTCCTTTAAATTACATTAATATTATTTTATAATTAATTTAAAGCAAAGCCAATCATCAACGAACAAAGTTCGTATTGTTACGACAATTATATCTTGTTCTCCATGCAATCGTCGTAACAATCTGACGAATAGCCTTGCATGGAGTATAGTTCCATAATATCTTTCCTGTTTGTGATTCTATACATAAATTCCCTCCCGAACATTATATAAATAACACCGCATCTACGCCGACATCACAGCCAGCGCAAAAAATATTTTTTAACTCATGCGTTCTATTATACATTAAATCTTGTAAGAAGTCAAGATTTTCTTGTAAATTTTATTCCCTGCACTCCTGCTTGTCGCCTTTATTCGCGCCGTTTTGCCCCTGTAACTCTGCTTTTTGCCTGTTCGCTTCGAGCCGCTCCATCAGCGTCGGCTTGCCGCTCTGTTGTTCCTCTAACCTTGTCCCAACTTGGGACAAGGTTTCAGACGCGCCGATTTCTGCGGGTTTTTCGGGCAACTGCGTCCGTTCTTCGCCGAGAAATGACGTTAATTCTACAAACCCTGCGCTGTCTACGAAATGGGAAGATATATCGCCGTTGCACTTCAAAACGATAATATCGCTGACTGAAACGGAACGTCCTGTATAATCGGCGGGGTGATTGCTATTGAAATCGGAATAAATGCGGTTCAACACGGGATAACGGTCTGAAAGAGCCTCTACCCGTTCAGAAAACGGCGCGACATATACAAGTTCGTAATTAGCGCGGTCTACAGTTAAACCGTGAGCCTCCATTTCTTTCATAAACGCAAAACGGAAATTCCGCGCCTCGTCTATGTTTTCGCGTATCTGATAAATCCCGAATTTATTTTCGGGAATATAAGGGTTAAATCCGAAAGGATAACCCTTATACAGTAATTCTGCTTCGCGTTTACTTTCGGCGTTTGCGGCAATAGCTAACTGCGCCGCCCGAACAGGCGAATGCTCCCAATCTTCGCGCTCAATACCGCATAATCCGTCGTTAGCGCGTATTTCATCACGGTCTAACACCATAGCTTCGGTATTATCGGCATAAAGCAGATAAACACAATGGTCAGCGTCGAATAATTCAACCGCTCTGCCGTTAGTCAAAGGTAGCATATCATCGCTTGCGTAACCGTAAAGGTTCATTTCAGAAAAGCTGATTGACGGGTCGGGGAGCGATAAGTCAAGTTCGGTTATTTTGTTAGAGGCATAGCCTAAATCGTACTCTTTAAAAGATTTTTCCGTTTCCGGTATTATCGGATTGCCGTCCGCGTCAAATGTAATTTCCACGGTCTTATCTGTAATCAAGCCTTCTTTGCTGATGTTGCCGTTTTCGTCAAGTTCCATAGTTGCCCGAACAGGCACATATCCCTGTTCACCGATATTATCAAACCATTGCGCCGCAAATTCGTTTAACTGCCGACCCAAATCCTTCATTATCCTTGTTTTTCCGTTGCCGTCAACATTTATTCCTACACCATCGTCGTCAAAATATTGATATAACGGCGGCATACTCTGCTCGAAAGCAATCGCCGACATAGTTTTGCTTTTAGTGTTAAACCGAAACTCCATCATGGGGTCATAGCATAAATCGCCGTTGAGTTCGTAAGTGTGCATTACAGATATGCGGTCGCCGAAGATATATTCAAGCGACAGCGGCATAAATCCGGCTCCCGCTTCAAGCCGCATATAACTGTAATCACCTCTTGTAAACTGCGGAAACAGTTCCGCAAATTTTTCATATAATTTATTTTCCACCAAGTTTATCACCTCCGTATTTTCAGCGGTTTCTTCAACTTTCGGTTCAGACGGTTCCGCTTGCTGTTCGCCGATTGCAAAAGCAATATCGCGCTCTTTGGCTATTTCTTGAAATCTTCCGTTTATCGCGTCAATCATTTCTGCCGCTGTTTTGCGGATTGTATCAAGCGAAGCGTTTAACTCTTTAAGTTCGCGTCCTCTTGAATATTCCGATATATAGCCGAACGAGTTCGCGCCTGTGTCTAAATTGAAGTAAGCGCACACGCAAAAAGCCGCAGATTCCGCCTCAAATGCCAATGTCGGCATTTGAGGCGTTATGTCCATTTTCTGAAAATGCTCATCATTGCATTGATTATAGAAAAAACCTCATTTATTTGTATAATCCTGAGCATTATGATATAATATTCATAAGCGCGAGCGCAAAAGCGCAAATAATACGCGCATGAGAGGAGAAAATCATAATGCTATTTAATCTTGAATCCGAAACTTCGGATATAATCTCTCGCCTTGAGAAAACCGGATACTCGGAGAGCGTACTTGCTTCACACAGACGATGTTATGACAGTTTACAAGCTCATTTTTCTATGTCAGGGCTTGCGTTTACAATGGTTGAAGCCGTTAATTGGCTTGAGGAATGCAAAGCCGGATGGTCTTACAACACATATTGCCAATATCGCGGCGCATTATTCCGCCTTGAAAGGTATCTGTTAAACGGTGATATTTCCCGAACAATGTGTTGGAGCATTGATGACTTCGTTTGCTGTGATTCCGCATCAACTTTGCCAACACAGTTATGTGAAATGTATGTCGAGTTCAAGAATGTACTTGCGGCGAAATTTTGCAAAACCAGCGTCTACAACTATTCGCAGGGGTGCAAGAATTTTTTGCTTTTTATTGCGGAACGGGGTTACGCCAACACGGCGGAGCTAACGATTGACCCCATAATCGAATACGCCTCTGAGCTTTATTGCGGAGCACGCCGTATAAGCGGACAAAAAACAGGCTGGCTTGCCGGAATTGTAAATATGCTCACTTACATTGCTGAACACGGTGACATTCCTTGCTGTTATTCTTCTGTCTTGCCCAGAAATACTGCGGAGTTACAGTTGCTGCCACTAAAAGTGCAAAACCCGGGTAGTGCATTTCAGCCAAGCAAAGCGTTAGAGCCGCTTGTACCTCAGTATTTATCCAGCCTTGATGAAATGAGGTATAACAATTCATCGAAAGCGTTGTATGCCAACGATTTCACAAACTTCTTCCTATTTCTCGAATTAAACCATATGGAGTATTCCGAAGAAGCCGTCGAAATATGGCTGGACAAGCAATCGTCGCGCGGTGCCTTTTGGGAGCGCAGACGGCACACGCTCACACTATTTAAACATTATTTACGAACAGGAAGCACGAATAAAAACTTCGTTTATACATGGCAGCCGTTGCAAATAGATGCTCTACCGGAATGGAGCCGTAACATCATTTTGGGGTTTGTAGCTGAGCGGCAACGCGAAGGTCTTGCAAAGACAACTCTGACAATGTGCCGTTCGGCAGGATGCAGATTTTTCAAATTCCTTGATTTCAAAGGAATTTCTGCGCCGCAGGAAATTACGCCGGAAATTGTCAAAGAGTTCCATAATGCCGATAGACACGCAACACCGGAGAGCAAAAATGCTTACGGGACAAAAATACGCCAACTACTGTCATATATGGCGGAGCAAAAACTCGTTCCATTAAATTTATTTTTGGCGATTTCTACGCAATGCGCCCCACGCCGTACTATTGTCAGCGTAATGAGTGAAGAAATGATAGCCGCAGTTTATGATTATCGTGAAAACGCGCGGACGGCGCTTGAACTGCGTAACTCGGCGATGGTGATTCTTGGTCTGCGTATGGGATTGCGGGCTTCTGACATCGTGAACTTGAAGATTGAAAATTTCAATTGGAAGAAAAAAACTGTGTCTTTCATACAGAAAAAGACAAACAAGGCGATAACGCTCCATGTTCCGATTGAAGTCGGCAACTCCGTGTATAAATACCTAATGAACGGCAGACCGCAATCCGGTGCGGACGGCACAGGATTTGTATTTATTCGCCACTTCGCCCCGTTTGGTAGTATGGAAACAGCCGCCCCTTGCCGTTACGCCTTGAAAAACGTACTGTCTGCTCACGGATTGGAACTGCCTCGCGGACAAGGGTTTCATATAACGAGAAAAACATTTGCGACGAGCCTCTTGGCTTCAAAAAATTCGTTAGACGATATTTCCAACGCTTTAGGTCATGCTTTGCAAGCGACGGCAGAAGTGTACTTGGAACGTGACGAGGACAGGATGCGACTTTGCCCCTTACCGTTTGAAAGTGTAGGTGCGTTATGATGTTTTCGTTTGAAAGCGCATTCGCGCCGCATATTATCGGACTGGTTGAACAAAAACACGCAGATGGATATATATATTTCAACGGAGAAAAACTGTTGAAACGCTTTGATGCTTTTTGCATGGAAAATTTCCCTGACGCAACCATACTCACATACGAAATTGTCGCGGAATGGTCGATAGTACGACCGAAAGAAGGTCGGGGGTTCCGTGACAGCAGAGTAGGCGCAGTACGCCAACTTGGTTTGTATATGCTTTCTCTTGGCATAGACGCATATGTACCGCATAATTACAGCAAAAAACAAAAACCTGTGCTGTATATTCCGACGCGAGAGGAAATGACAGCGTTCTTCAAAGAAATGACTGTTTGGAAAAGTCCTCAACCGCGTCTGCAACGATTCATCGACGAATGCAGGATGATGTGTTTGCTGTATTATTGTTGCGGTATGCGATTATCTGAAGCAATATTGCTAAAAAAAGAACACATTGATTGGAACAAAGGGATTCTCACGATTTATGCGACAAAAGGCCGTAAAGACAGGCTTGTATATCTGCCGCAGGACGGCGTTTCGGTTCTTAGGGAATATTTGCAAAGAATCGAAAGGATAATCCCTGATTCCCCGTGGATGTTTCCGGGAACCCTACCGAAGCAACCGATTTCGGACAGTTCAGTAGAAAATCGTTTTAACGCTTGTTGGGCAAAGCTGCCATTTGCCGCTAACTCCAACAAACACCCCACGCCGCACTGCCTTCGCCACGCTTTTGTTGTGGAGCGCATGAATGAATGGATGCTACAAGGTCTTGATACCAAGCAAATGCTCGCGTATCTGAGCAAATATCTTGGTCACACAAGCCCGGAGGAAACACATTATTACTATCATCTCGTAAAAAAAGCATTTACGATAATTAAACAAAAAGATACGGTTTCAAGCCGTGTAATACCGGAGGTCATAGTGTATGAAGAAGAATAAAGAAGCGCCGCTGTTTTTTTCCCGGACTTGGGAGTTCCTCGAAGAATATCTTCCCAAGCAAACCGAGCATAGTCCCGCCACAGTTGAATCATATCGTGATTCGCTGACACTATTCAGAAAGTTCTTAACAAACCATTGGCATAAATCAATTGCAACATTTAAATTTTCGGATTGCACAAAGGATTGTATTTACAACTTTCGTGAGCATCTTCAGCAAAATGGCAATAAACCGTCCACCGTTAATGTGCGAATTACAGCGATACGCACATATTTAAATTACGCCGCAGACAGAGATATTTCGGTGCAGTCGGTGGCCTTGGCAATTTCGCAGATTAAGCCCTGCAAAAAAATTCAAAAAGAACAGGAAATTTTAAGCGAGGAAGCTCTTTCCGCTATTCTTGCTGCGCCGCCGCAAACTAAAATGGGTTTGCGTGACCGCGCCATATTGGTAACGCTGTATGATAGCGCGGTAAGGCTGAGTGAACTTTTAGCAATTAAGCTTGGTGACATAGTGCTTGACGGTGATTTCCCCTATGTTTTTATTACTGGAAAAGGAAACAAAGAGAGGACTGTTCAACTTACGGAAAAATCTGTCGGACACTTAAAAGAGTATATCCGGGTGTGTCACCCCGGTTCATCTCGCGGTACATTCCTTTTTTCAACGACAATTAAGGGAAAAACCGATAAAATGTCATCCGGCAATGTCCAAAGGCTGCTAAAACAGTATACAGATATGGCACGAAAACTCTGTCCCGATATACCGGTATCTGTCCACCCGCATATGTTTCGCAGAACGCGGGCGACCAATTTGTATCAGGATGGCGTTGCAATTGAATTGGTTTCTACGGTGCTTGGTCACGCAAGAGTGGACACCACAAAAATTCATTACGCAAAACCATCCATCGCTCAAATACGCGACGCGCTCGAATCTGTTCCAACTCCGGTCAAAGACGAAGAGCCGTTGTGGATGGGCAATGAGGAAGAAATGGCTCATCGCTGCGGTTTACGATAATTAATAATGCTCAGGAATTAAGCAATATGAATCCAATTCCCCGTTTCTAAGGCGGGGAATTTTCTATGAAAGTGAGGTTTTTTTATGATCAGTACAAATGATGAGCATTTTCAGAAGATGGACATAACGCCTCAATTTCTTTGGTTCGGCGGTCTTTCGGCTCGGTATTTTCATCTATCAAACGCATGGCTTCTAAATCGTGCAGTTTTGCGTGGGTCATTTCATGTATAACCGCGCAAATCGTTTGTAATTCGCTCATGCCCTCGCGGATTGCGATTCTGCTGCCGTAATGACATACGCCGTCCCGTCCTTCGTCCATAGGTTCAAACACAATCGGCAGCGGCGAAATTTCGCGCAGAGTGTCCATGAACGCTTCATACTGCTCTACATTTCCGGTCAAATCCTGCACGAGCGTCGGGAGCGGTTTGCCTTCTGTCTGTGCCGCATCAAAAACATTCACGATTTTAAAACGCGCTGTTCTGACTTCGATTTCTTCACGGACAGGCTCGCCGTCCTCGCCGATAATCGGCCGCCCTGTTTCGTCGTCGAGTTTTTCCGTTTCTTTCGTTATAACAAAAGGTATCGGCGCAAGAATTCTTATAGCTTTTTCGCCTTTTTTAACATGGCGGTTAAATTTCGTCTGCCATGCCGAAAAGCCGGAAACTAACGTAGCATTGGGGTATTGCAGGTGTATAAGTAGCGTATTTCTCGTCGAATAACGATGGAAGCGCGACATAGTTTTAAGATAATCTGCGTATGTGTCGCTTGCGAAAAGGTCTTTTACGCCTTGCTCTAATTTATTTGTCAATTCTTGGACCTGCTGTTTTGTATCAGCCATTTACTTCACTCCCTCTCATCACGTTTTTTATTGGATTTATCGTTGTTTTCGGCTTTTTCAGCGTTATCTTCGCGCACTTTATTTTTAGCGTTGTCGAGTTTCTCTTGAAATGTCGTCGGCTTTTTTTGGGGAATATTCTGCTGACTATCTTTTTTGTGATATTCAAGCAGTTTATCAATCGCCCAATTCGGGATTTTTTTCGTGTCGGCAAGCCCTGCGATTTGATGACGGTCATAGCGGCACTCTTTGCCGCTGTACAATTCTTTGACGTAGACTGCTCTGCCGCTTGCGGTCGGGCTGCAGCCGAAACCTCCGGTAGCGAGCGCGAGTTGGTGCTGTGCTGAACGATACTCCGCCGAAAGAATTTCCGGCTTGATAATCACCAGTTTCCCCTCAAAATCGGCGTTTTGGCTGTTCGGTATGCAGTCGGCGGCGGTCAGCGTTTGTAACGGCAAGCCCGATTCACGCTGCTCCGCTTCGAGTTCGCTCACCAAACCGTCAATGCGGTTAACAAACTCACGCAGAGCTTCGACGTAGTTGTCCGTGACCGCTCCGTTGTAGCGTTCTTCCATGTTGAGCGGATTGTCTCTCCTGATGTTGCAAACGAGGTAAGCGTTATCGGCTACCGGATTTTCCGCGAGAACGACGTATTTACCCGCAATCTGCAAGCTGATTTTTTCCTCATAACCCTCAATATTACGTTTGTTCGAGTTTTCAGCCGGTTCGTTAAAATCACGCCTTTGATGTTGGCGTATTTGTTTTTTTGGCATAGTTTTCCTCCTTAAAAAAGCCCGACGAAAAATTTACAATTTTTCAATCGGACATTGCTTGCTTTATTTATTTTTTTATGATATAATTTTTGTAAAATTATGTAGTGATTATTTTTTATTTTCCACGCCGGCTGTGTTGTCGGTGTGGAAAATGGAGTATTGAAAGGTATGATTTTATGGATTATAGGAGTACGAAAACAATAGTCAAACCTACAAAACAACAGGCATTGCGAAATTCTATTGCCAATGTGGAAATTGAAGGGTATAGATTAACAGATAAGCAGAAAGAACTATGCTCTCAGGTTCTTGACGGTAAGTTATCTAAGGAAGAATGTATAAAAATATTGTTGAACAGGTGACGCAAATGTATTATTCCATGGATTCCACAAATCCGATAAAATCGAACAAATTCATGTTTCACATGATAAACAAGAAGGGGAACAAATATGGACAACATAACAAAAGTTGAAAAACCGGTATATAATACAAAGCAAGATATACGCAAGCTGTTTAAAGGCTATCATGTGTATATAACGAATATACAGCGCACACCGCCCGGTGTCCCCGATACGTGGGTAGGCGGTATAGTAAGATTTTACAGCGATGATTTAACAGAACTAAATAATTTTTATATAGAGCATGACAAAACAGAATATGAAGATAGTATGCTGATATACACGGGAGATAAACAAGCCGACAGTTTTTCTATAGGGGGAGTGTTGGCGTGAAATTAAACTTAGAATCGGCATTGACCGAATATTCTGTTATAGTATCACCGCAAATATGGGTGGAAACAAATAAAAAGAAACGGTTTATATCATGTGAAATGCTGTTAGATACGGGAGCATTTATGACAACAATAGATAAAAGATTAGCAGACCGAAACGGATATAAAAGACTAAAGCCTGACATGATATATGACAGAGAAACAGTAAAAGGTATAGGCGGGCGCATACCATGTGAATATGCGATAATTCCAAATATGATGATAGACGGAATAGAATTGGGGAGTATATATACCTGCGTAATAGATTTTGCTGATAATTTTGAAACAAGCGCAATACTTGGCTTTAATTTCATCAGAGAATTTAAAACTACGATAGATATAATGAGAAGCGAAGCGTTAGTAAATATAACACTTGAGCCAAAATTCGATATAGCGGATATACACAAAACAGACAGATTTAACAAATTAGAGTCCCGGTTTGGGTTAGCGTATTTACAGAACGAAAAATAAAGCGCATGAGTTAAAAATATTTTCTGCGCTGTTTGATGTTTATGTCCATTTGAAAATCCAGCGTTGAGTCCCGTACAAAAAAATTAAAATCGAATAAAAATACAAAATTTGATGTATCGGGTTTCATTCTTGAATTTTATTTAAAATAACAACGCAATTTATTATGAAAGGTCATCAGTTTGAACGATAAAAATATAAAAACAATTTCTAAATTCATGAGCCTTGTTTTGCGGCATAATCCGCAGTCAATCGGGATAACGCTTGATTCAAACGGGTGGGCGGACACACAGGCATTGATTGACGGAATGAATCGCAAAGGTCAGCGCGTCACGCTTGAAATATTAAAAGAAATCGTTGCCTCCAACGATAAACAAAGGTTTAAGTTCAACGAGGATTACACGAAAATCCGCGCCAATCAGGGGCATAGCGTAGCCGTTGACGTTGAGTTAAAAGAAACCCAGCCGCCCGTCGTATTATATCACGGCACGGCGGCAAAATTCGTTGCGTCTATCAAAAATGAAGGATTAGTTGCGAAAAGCCGTCTGCACGTCCACTTATCCGGCGACAAGCAAACCGCCGAAAAAGTAGGAAGCCGTCACGGCAGCCCCGTTATTTTGGTGATTAACGCGGCAAAAATGCACGAGGACGGCTATAAATTTTACCTTTCCGAAAACAATGTTTGGCTGACAGACGCCGTTCCGGTAGAATATATTGGAAATTCCGGTGCGGCTGATTAAAATTGAACGGTAAATATAAAGTTAGTTCCGTAGCAGAGCTACGGAGAATTAAACCACAAAGAATTATTAAAACAGTAAGGAGGGGCGATCATGAGCAGTTTAGCGGAAGAGAGAAGATATACATACGCGGATTACGCGGTATGGAAATCAGACGTCAGGTATGAGCTCATAGACGGCGCGGCGTATGCGATGGCGGCGCCGTCGTCCGTACACCAAAAAGTGAGCAAAAAAATATTCAGGCAGCTTGATAATTTTTTGACGGGCAAACCTTGCGAAGTATATTACGCTCCTTTTGCCGTGCGCCTGAACGCCGATGATTTTGACGATACGGTCGTTGAACCTGATTTGCTGGTAGTTTGCGACGGATCGAAAATTGATATAAGAGGCGTCAAAGGGGCGCCGGATTTGATAATAGAGATAGTATCCCCTTTCAGCGCCAGGCATGATACGGATATAAAATTCAGGCGGTACCAGAAAGCGGGGGTAAGAGAATATTGGATAGCGGACCCTGCGCGCAGGACGGTGGAAGTATATATACTGGAAAATGGTGCGTATGGAGTAGGGCGCGTTTACAGAAGCGGAGATATTATAGTGGTTCACGTATTAAAAGGCTGCGAAATAAATGTGGCGGAGATATTTTACGATACGGCGGAATTTGAAGAAGTTGAATACGATGAAGAAGATAACGAAACAAGTATGAGAAATAAGCTGATACAAGCGTTAAAATCAAGCGGCGCGGAAATTACTGACGAACAAATAGAAAAAGCCGTTAAAATTTTGGACCATTAGCAGTATTTACAACTGGTAAAATATTTTTTGTTTTAAAAGGTTTATAATTATGCCGAAAATAAAAATAGTGCCGAGTATGGCGTTTGACGCGGTATGTTTTATTCAGCAGAGGAGCAGAGCAAATAGACACACGCCTGAACAAGATGCGTTTATCGAAAAGATAAATAAATTATGCGAAGGAAAATTGGAAGAAGACTGCCTTGGTATGTCGACTTTATGCCTTGTGCTTTCAGCGTATCATGAAAATGCGGGCTTTGAGAATTATACGCTTGACGATTTGATTAATATGTTTAAAAAGCCTGATGATATGCGCGATATTGTTAAATCAAGGATAAGCAATGAGTTTCTGGCTTCTTATGTTTACCCGATGCTTGACTGGCTTGCTGATGACGGCTGGTCGGAAAAATATACGGGAATGATTGGCGTATTAAAAGAAATAGGATTTGACAAGTTGTGGAAAATCGATTTACTGCCGGTTATTTTGGAAGATATTAAAATAAACGAAGCGAGTATTGAAAATATAAAAATTGACGGGATGTTTTCGGATATACAAAAACTAAAGCAGTGCGAACCATTGGGCGGCGTTAAGATTTATGTTTCTTCAATGAGTTATCCTGTTTCATTTACTTTGTACGGCGGCAATTATTTGCAATGCGTACAATCAAAAGCAGGTACAGGCATGATTTCCCATGAATTAATGCACGGGTTCGCCACGCAGGAATTGACGGATTTATATTTAGATTATGTAAAGAGCATAAAATATCTTACGGAGCAGCACGATAAATTAATAAATGAGCATAGCTCCGGCAACGAGGAAGAATTTGTCGCGGCGGCTGAGCATTATATGCGAATGAAACACGGCGGGGAAAATAAAAAAGATTTGCTTAAACGCGCGCGCGAAAATTATAACGGGTGTATGCCGACTTCTGTTTTTTTGTTTGATTTGCTGTCGCGGGAACCCGAAACGCCGGACGGTTACGCGGATTGGCTTGTCGGTGTGTTCAAAAATAATAAACTGCCGAAAAAAGCGATTGAGCGTAATCTTGATATAATATCGCCGCGGGAAGCAATCGAAGTATATCATGATAAAATGTTTGACTGCTTTAAAAGAATGATTGAACAAGCTGTAAAAATTCGCGCAGGAAAAAGTTTTGATATTGAAAAGAGAATAGAAAGTATAATAAATGAAAAATTTGAAGATATAACTAAAAGCGGAAAAAGCGTCTATTTCGCGCAGGAACGGCAGAATTTGCCCAACGCTTTGAAAGTTAAAGAACTGTGCGTAGATAATCTTTATATAAATATCGCGGAATTTGAAAATAACGAAAAGGCTATGTATGATACGCTGATTTATTCGGGGACGAATATCGACGTGCCGTCCGAACAAATAAACGGCAGGTGGTGTCCGCCGTACTGCGTTAATATTCTGCATCTTATTGGGCAAACTCCCATAACCGCGTCGGTTTCGTTTATAAAAGATAATTTTAGGGTAAGTTTTACGGCGAGATGTCCGGATTATGTAAGCAGCGGCGCGGAATATCCGGTAAATCTTAAAGAAATGCACGAATATTGGGAATCTAAAAAAGGCAAACCGCGCGAAGAAATTTTGAAACGCGAAGCGGAACTTGGTATTCCTCATTATGAGGAATTTTGCGTAAAATATTCCGAGGAAATTTTGGCGGCGCAGAAAAAAATCGAAGATATTATTATGAAATTATAAATATTATTACAAACATACAAAGAGGGCTGATATTGATATGGATATATCGCTTAACCCAAATGCGGTTGAATATTACTACGGGCATGAAGACGAGAGCTGTATTGAAGATTTTGAAAGTTTTACCGCTCATCCGTATAACAGAAATAAAAAATTCGAGCTTATTGACGGGCATATTGTTTTGATGGCGGGAAACGCGAGCCCTAACCATCAAACCATAAAAGGCGAAATATTCGGGGAAATACGAAACTATCTGAAAGGAAAACCGTGCAGGGTCTTCGATGATTTGAATTTATATTTGTTCAGGGAAGACCTTGGGAAATGCAGGAATATATACCAACCCGATATCATGGTCTGCTGCGACGCAAGCAAAATAACAAAAAGGGGTTATGAAGGCGTTCCCGATCTGATTGTTGAAGTGATAAGCAAATCGACGGGCGATTATGATTATGGCAGCAAACGCAATAATTATATAAGATACGGGGTTGGTGAAATATGGATTGTAGATTTATTTATAAACCAAATATCGGTGGACAAAAACGGAACAGCGCATAAATATAAATTTGACGATACAATAAACGTTGATATACTGCCCGGTTTATCGGTTGATTTTACCGAAATATTGAAAATAGTCGATAAATCGGACCTGAAATGGTTCTGAAAATTAACTTAAAAATAACTGAAAGGTATTAAAAATGACAGATATAATAAAATCTATAACCACGCTTGAATACGATAAAGTGCTGGCGCAGCTCGCCGAGCTTGCGCAGACCGGGGGCGCGCGCGAAAAAATAATGGGTTTGACCCCCGCGGTTTACCCGGAACAGGTAACGGCTTTGCTGCAGCAGACAAGTGACGCTAAACAACTGGCGAGCGTTAAAGGTTCGCCGAGTTTCGGCGGTATAATCCAAGTGGGGGATTCGGCGGAGCGGGCGGTTAAAGGCGCGACGCTCGCGCCGGCTGAGCTGCTGAATATCGCGGCGTGCTACAGGGTTGCGCGCGGGCTGTTGAATTACAACAGGCTGGACAAACGGTTTGAGACCGGTATCGACGTGATTTTTGAGAGGCTTTTTTCTAACCGGCCGCTTGAGGATAAAATCACGCGGGCGATAATCGCCGAGGATATGATTGCGGACGAGGCGAGTCCGGAGCTCGCCGACGTGCGGCGGAAAATAAAAATCGCAAACTCCAAAGTGCGCGAAAACCTGCAGAAATACACAACCGGAGCCTCAGCCAAATATTTACAGGAAAACATAGTGACCCTTAGGAACGGGCGGCACGTTATACCGGTTAAAACAGAGTATAAAAACGAGATTAAAGGACTGGTGCACGACACATCGAGCTCAGGCGCGACGCTGTTTATAGAGCCGCTCGCGGTGGTTGAAATCAACAACGAAATTAAAATTTTAGAGCGGCGCGAAAAAGACGAAATCGAGAGGATTCTGTCAGAGTTGTCGGCGGACTGCGCAAACTGCGCGGACGAAATCAATTTGAATTATCATAATATAACCGAACTCGCCGTTATTTTCGCCAAATGCGAATACTCGTTTAAAATCGACGGGCAGAGCCCTAAAATTTTAGACGGTCAAACCGAAAGGAAGTTGTTTTTTGAAAAAGCGCGGCATCCGCTGCTGGATAAAAAAAGCGTTGTTCCGGTCGATATCGGGGTAGGGGGCGAATATGACACCCTTGTTATAACGGGACCGAACACCGGCGGCAAGACGGTATCGCTTAAAACGCTAGGGCTGCTTGTGATGATGGCGCAGACGGGCATACACATACCGTGCCTTGATTCTTCATATATGAGCGTGTTTGAAAACGTGCTGGCGGATATAGGCGACGAGCAGAGCATAGAGCAGTCCCTCTCGACTTTTTCGTCCCATATGGTCAATATCATAGGCATATTAAACAGTATCTCAAAAAACTCTCTTGTGCTGTTCGACGAACTCGGGAGCGGCACCGACCCGGTGGAAGGGGCGGCGCTGGCCACGGCTATACTCGAAAAAGTCCGCGCAGCCGGCGCGCTCTGCGCGGCGACCACGCATTACGCCGAGCTTAAAGTTTACGCGATTGAAACAAGCTACGCGCAGAACGCTTCCTGCGAGTTTGATATAGAAACGCTGCGTCCCACATATAAGCTCACAATCGGCGCGGCGGGGCGCTCCAACGCGTTCGCGATCGCGCAGAGGCTTGGGCTTGGCGGAGACGTTATTGAGCGGGCGAAAGTGCTGGTTAAAAGCGAGAATAAAAGTTTTGACAATGTGCTCTCAAAACTTGAAGACGACCGGGTGACGCTGGAAAAAGAAAAAATGAAAGCGGCGGTGCTGCGGCGGGAGCTTGAGATTAAAAATATCGAGCTTGAAAAAGAACTCGGTAAAAAAGTCGCCGAAGCGGAAAAAAACCTTGAGAAAGCGCGCGAGGAAGCGCGGCGGCTGTTAGCGCAGAGCAAAGCCTCAAGCAATTATATATTCGCCGAGCTTGACAAACTGCAGAAACAAAAAGACGAAGCAAATTTCAAAAAAAGCCTGACCGAAATGAAAAGCTCTCTTAAAAGTTATATAAAAAACGCGGAAAACGAGATATATTCAACTGCGGAAATTATTTTTGACGATGAAGAATATATTCTGCCGCGGGAACTGGTTAAAGGGGACAGCGTTATAATCAAAGATTCGCTTTTATCCGGAACCGTTGAGAGTTTGCCCGATAAAGACGGGAATGTGCAGATTAAGGCGGGGATTATGAATGTTAAAACCCATATAACCAATTTAAAACTGGCAGAAAACGCAAAGATCAAGCCTGAGGTCAGCCGGTACAGGACAGTTAAAAAAACCGCGGAACGCGAAATAAAAAGCGGGCTCACAGAGATCGACGTGCGCGGTAAAATAGGTGATGACGCCTGGCTTGAAATCGACAGGTTTCTTGACGACGCCGTGCTTGCGGGACTTGAGAGCGCCCGAGTGATTCACGGCAAAGGCACGGGCGCGCTGAGGGCGTCCCTGCATAAATCTTTCAGCGCGGACAGACGTATCGCCTCGTTTCGTTTAGGGCATTACGGCGAAGGGGATTCCGGCGTTACCGTGGTTGAGTTTAAGTGAATTATCTGAACATTTTCTTCTATTTCATAGTATCTTTTAAACCATATTTCATGATACGGACTTTTATATATCCATGACACTCCGGCATGTTCGTAATAAAATTTTTCTAATGTTAATTCGCTGTCACGCAGTCTGTCATAATTTTCAACCATTGTCAGATTATGCCTGTGTATTTCTGAATTTTTATAATATCTATAAAATATATCGCCGTATATTTTCGCGCTGAAAAATACCAATAATACAACACTTGCGGTATAAGCGTATTTTTTCTTGTTAAGCCGGAATTTTGCCGAGATTATAAAAATTATAACAAGTGCCGATATGGTTAATCCAATCTGTATATAGTCAAACGCAAAACAACAAAATATTATAACAAAATATAACAGTATATTTTTATCTTTGTACTTGTTTAATCCCATTACAGCCGGAACGCTCAGACATAACGCCGCGGCTAAAGTCGTTCTGCCGCCTATAATTGAACTGGCTATCAGCATCAACTGCGCTCCGAAACCCGCTGTCAAAAAGCTTATTTCTATTACATTCTTTTCTTTTATATATTTTTTTACAGTTGTATATAACAGTATTAACAAATATATAAAAATCGGGATTATATGCAGCATCAACCCGAATAAATTGCTGCTGGGTATATCTAATTTTACATTTAAAACAAAAAACAAAGCCGGAACAAAGCACAAGTATTTAAAGATTTTTTTAGAATTATTTTCTTTTAGCCAAAAGAAACATCCCAAAAGCAGCGCGATGTGTATACAAACCATTGTAGAATTAAGGAAGGTAAGCTTTAAGATATATTCGATTACTTCGCTGAGCATGGCTTTATTTATCCCGTCGTATTCAAATCTTCTAAAAGTGCCGGGCGCTAAAACTACTGTCATATATCCGATTACAGCACATAATAACATTAATTTTTGAAATGACGAAACCTTTTTCTTTGCCATATAAATATCGTGAATTATATCCATGAGCAGCAGCCCTGTGATTATCATTCCCGACTGCTCCATTGTCGCTCCGCTTACAAATGCCAATGCGCATAAAATCACCGATTTGATTTTTTTTGAACTTGTTTTGCTTCCTCTGTATAAATAATAAGTTGTAAGCACAAGAAGCATTGCATAAAGATAATTAACCGAGCCGTCAAGCCAATATACGCCTGCGTGTACAATATCCAAATCAAAAGAAAAAAACAGCAGAGCGCACACAATCAAACCTAAACCGGAATTGGTTTGGGTATTTTTATATATAATCCAAATTGTCAGCATTATGATAAACGGATTTATTATACGCCACAAATAAACGTCAAATATCAAAAGAACCGAAACTATAAAATGGACTAACGCCCTGCCGTTAATGTTCAGATAATGGCTTATATGTTCGCGAAAAAAATTATCCAAGCTGTTAGAAAAAGTACCGTAATAGAAATCATCGCCCATAAGAAAAATAAATCTGTGAAAAACTATTTGGATTACCAGCCCGGTAAAGAGTATTATTTTATTTTTATGTTTATTTATTCCGGCTGTAAAATTTATATTTAACACTCCCTGCCTTAAAAAATATATTTTTGTCAAGGAAAGTGAACTCTCCCGCCGCTTAGCCTACGGCTTGAAGCGGGGGCTTCGTAACAGAAGATTGAAAGCTGTTAAGCTAACCTTATTCTGACAGGCGTGTCCACCGCGCCCCTACCGTATAAGGCTGTTAAGCCTACAACGCTGCTTTTTTTGAGTATATTCAACGCGCCGTTAATATCGGCGTTGAAACAGTAACCATTCGACGTCTGATATAACCCGCGCTTGATGCGCTTGCCGCTGAAGGTATACTCCTGCGGGTTGTCGTCATTATATTTCGGAATTATATCGTTGTCAAAAAAACTTGCCTTGCTTGTATAGCTCTCTTCTTGCTTTACAAAGGTAATACCGTAGAATTTACAAAGATATTCGAGTTTCAGTTTAATATTGGCTATCGGAATATTAACAAAATTTTGGTTAGTGCGTCTGCCCAGGTTAATATCTCTCTGCAAGGTTTCACTGTAGCCGATTACAAGATTTCCGATATCATTATTCAAACAATAGTTTATGATATATCTGCAGGTTTTATTGATATAGTCGCTTACCGCATTGTTGCGGTTGTTCGCGATGATACTTTGCCTTTTAGTCATGCCTTTGATTTTCTGCTTGTCTTTGATGCCTTGAAGCCTTGTGTTTTGCTTGTTATACCATTGGTTTATTGATTTTAAGCGTCTGCCGTCTATGATGAATGACTGTCCCTGCGAGGTTACACACGATGTAAGATTATCAAGCCCCAAATCAATGGCAAGTGCGTTTTGTTTGTTTAATTCCCTTTGCGGTTCAATCGCTTCATAGCTGTACTGAACCTCAAAGAACCTTGCGTTTGATTTCGGAATAATGCGAATCTCTTTAATCTTTTTATCGTGTAATACCGGCGGCACATTAATAATTATCGGGCTATGCTCTTTTTTGAAGCTCTGCGAATACGGTATAATCAATCTGTTTCCGTTCAGTCTGACAAACCCGATAACAAGCGTTGCATACCCGTCTTTGTCCATATAATGCGGCAGCTTGATGCTGCTAAAATTATAGTTTCCTTTTTTAGCTTGCTTGATTAGCCCGAAAAAAGACTTGAACACGCCGTCGACCTCTTTTAGTATCTGCTGCGCCATGTTGCTGTTGAGCAGTTTATAGTTTTCGTTTTCCTTGCACAGATAATAGTTTTTTTCATAGTTGAGATATTCTTTTTCGGCAAAATAATACTGCCGCACATTATACAGCCCTGTATTATATAGGTTTTTGGCTGTACGGGAAAGAGTTTTCAAGTTCAAATAGTCATCTTTGGACAAATTTTTAAGCTGTTGTTTTACAGTTAAATATATAATATCACCACCTTTCTGTGGTTATATTATACCATATATATTTACTAAAAGTCAAGCGCTTTGGTAAAATTATTAAAAATATATTAATCATAGAGCAAGAGAGCGAGCGGAAGAAGAGGCTTGCCTACAGTGAGGCAATTCATCCCACCGCTTAGCCTGCGGCTTGAAGCGGGGGTATTCTTGCTCGGCGAGGATAAAAAAATTATTATAATCGTTTTTTGCCTTGCTTTTTTTTCTTTCGTGTGATATAATTATTTCAAAAGCAAAAGGAACCGTTTTTACACTTACAAAAACAAAACCTTAAACCGAAAGGAACAAAAAAATGTTGAATATTAAAACAAAAAAAATTATCAGGTTTACAGTTATTTTAACTTTAATATTTGCGTTTATGGGTGCTTTGAATATGCTTAGCGCAAACGCTCAAATTTTACCTGATAACCCTAACAGCGTTTATGTAAATATAGATGAACCTGTTGACGGAACTGTTAACCGGTATTTAAGTGCCTGGAGCGGGCAGTCCGGTTTGCTTACTTTTGTAAACTCAGACGGAAGCATAAGCGTCTTGGACAGAGAAAACATTATAATACGCGAATTTTCCCCGGATATGGAATTAATCAAAACATTGAGCTTTATAAGAGAATTGCCGGAAATAGGAGCGTTTACAAAAGATTATGCCGGAAATTATTATATATTCTACGGGAAAGCGGTTGAAGAAACCGCCCAAACCGAAAAAAATATGGTTTTGGTAAAATATTCGCCGATGGGTCAAAGACTGAACGAATTTTGGCTGGAAGCAAGAGCCGACGACAGTTTCAGTGGCGTTATTGCACCGTTCAGATCCGGAACATGCCGCATTGAAATATCCGGCGGCATGATTGCTGTGTATTTTGCCAGAACGATGTTCAGAGGTTCAGACGGTTTAAACCATCAGGCTTCATATGGGTTTATACTGAATATCAATACTTTTGAGCGTCTGACCGGACGGGCAGCCGGTGAATTGAGGATTCCTTACGCTTCACATTCTTTTAACCAATTTATCCTGCCGGTTGAAAACGGTTTCGTTTTTGTCGACCACGGCGATGCGTATCCGCGTTCGTTTGCTTTCAGAAAAGTTATAAACGATCAGCCTAACAGGAGCATAAATTCTTTTAGATTCAAAGGGGAAACAGGTCAGAACGCCACTTTCGCGGAAATGGGCGGACTTGCCGAAACTCCGGGCGGATATATATTCGCCGGAACATATGAAGGTGATACCGAGTCCGGTCCCCGCAATCTGTTTATTCTCACAATAGATGAAGATATGACAGAGATAAGCGACCCTGTTTGGATAACAAATTATACCGCCCAAAGCGATGAAACCGTTGTTTCGCCTAAAATACTGCGGATAGACAGAACACAATACCTGCTGATGTGGGAAGTATATAACAGTACCGAACGCACCGCGAGAACATTCAAAGCAATCGCAAACGAAAGGGGGCAGTTATTGGAAAGCCCCGCAGAACTCATAAATACTCAGCTTAACGGCAACGATATACTGCGGTTTAACCCTTTAACAAAACAAGTCCATTGGGCTGCGGCAACAAGCGTTGACAGTATATTCAAATTGTATTCGTTTAACCCCTTTGAAGAACCGCGCAATAACCCGGAATCAATAAATATATGGGATTACAGCGTGAGCAGCGGAGTGCTTACGGCATACAGGGGTCAAGGCAGCGACGCCGTTATACCTGATATTTTCGGCGTTACAGGTATCGGCGACAGAGCATTCAGAAATTTAACAAACTTAACAAATATAACTATCCCCGACAGCGTTACAAGCATAGGCAATTCTGCATTTGACGGCTGCACAAGTCTGACAAGCATAACAATACCCGACAGTGTTACAAGTATCGGAACCAATATATTCAGAGGTTTAACAGGTTTGAAAAGCGTAACCATAGGTAACGGCGTTACGGAAATTGGCAACTTGGCTTTTCAAGATTTAACAAATCTGACAAGTGTAA
>Ga0099364_10003593_pt1 | contig 23956 bp, 17 predicted proteins | sample TergutTh196P3_FD_73070 | JGI IMG/M metagenome (GOLD analysis project Ga0099364, IMG submission 73070) | Microcerotermes parvus P3 segment gut microbial communities from Pointe-Noire, Republic of the Congo - Th196 P3 | ecosystem: Host-associated > Arthropoda: Insects > Digestive system > Gut ...
ACCGCACCCCTTTGGGACGAACCATCGATGTGGAAACTTCCAAACCGTAGGGGACGCATGAATGTGTCTCGCTTAACATAAGGAATTTCAATATATTACGGAACGCATTCATGCGTTCCCCACGGATGGCTCAATTTGAAGTTTCAGACAAGCGATCGATCCCTTCGGGATGGTAAGGTATGATTTTATATATAATTTATTCCGAACCTTACACATGCCGAAGGTATGTGAAGCTATGTAGAAAAGTATGCCCACACCACAAACCTGCATCCCGTAGGGATGCAACAAAATGCGTAGATTGTTGGTCGCATCCCTACGGGATACGGTTGGTGGGTGCATACATTTCTACATAGCGATCGATCCCTTCGGGATGGTAAGGTATGGAACGAATAAATGCGTTCCGTACAGATTATTCACTTATTCCCATTCAATTGTGCCTGGTGGTTTAGATGTAATATCGTATACAACTCTGCTTACATTTTTAACTTCGTTTGTTATACGTGTAGATATTTTGGCTAACAATCTATGATTCAAAGGAGTATAAGTACAGGTCATAAAATCATCAGTTGTTACAGCTCTTAATGCAATTACGTTGTCATATGTTCTTTTATCGCCTTTAACACCAACCGATAAGGTATCTGTTAACACAGCAAAATACTGGCTCGGTTTTGTTTTTAATTTATCAATTTCTTCACGTAAAATGGCATCTGATTTTTGTAAAATGGTAAGTTTTTCTTCTGTAACTTCTCCAATTATTCTTATAGCAAGTCCCGGACCGGGAAAAGGTTGTCTATTATTTAAGTAATCAGCAAGTCCAAGTTTTTTCCCAATTTCCTTAACTTCGTCTTTAAATAATGTTTTTAAGGGTTCAATGATAGCTTTAAATGATACATTTTCTGGAAGTCCTCCAACATTATGATGACTTTTAATAGTAGCTGTGTTTTTATTACCCGATTCTACAATGTCTGGATAAATGGTGCCTTGGGCAAGAAAATCAAAATTACCTAGTTTTTTAGCTTCTTCTTCAAAAACACGAATAAACTCTTCACCAATTTTTTTACGTTTAATTTCAGGGTCAGATATATTTTTAATTTTATTTAAGAACCTATCTTTAGCATTAATCCTGACAAAACGTAAATTTTGCTTTGAGAAAATCTCTTCAATTTCATTAGCTTCGTTTAAACGCATAAAACCATGATCGACAAAAACACAAACTAATTGATTCGGAATGGCTTTAGATAATAACATGGCTACAACAGAAGAATCAACCCCACCAGACAAGGCTAATAATACATGTTTATCTTTTACAGTATTTCTTATGTCATTAATTATTTCGTTGATAATGCTATCGATTTGATATGTAGGTTTAGTATCACATATTTTGAATAAGAAATTCTCAATAAGGTTAGTGCCAAATTCTGTATGAGAAGTTTCTGGGTGATATTGAACGCCATAAATTTTCTTTTCAATATGTTCAAAAGCAGAAATATAATTCCCGGTTTTTGCAGTTATATTGAAATCTGGCGGTGGAGTAGAAACAATGTCACGATGACTCATTAAGACTTTTATTTTATTAGGGATGCCCAAAAGTAAAAGCGATTGTTTTAATTGATTGACTACGACTATACCATATTCGCCAGTGTTGCCTTGTGTAACATTACCACCAAATGATTTAGCTAATAATTGCATTCCATAACAAATACCTAAAATAGGAATATTTAATTTGAAAATTTCTGTATCAAAGTCACATGATTTTGATTCATATACACTTGAAGGTCCACCTGTAAGTATAATACCATCGGGATTTAATTTCCTAATCTCATCTGAATTTGTGCTACTTGGTAAAATTAAGCTGTATACACATAATTTTCTTATTTGTCTGGCAATTAATTCTTTATATTGTCCACCAAAATCTAGGACGATTATCATGATTTCTCCTTATATCAATTATCAAATGTCAGTTTTTTTACAGCACTCACGGGCGTAATCTTATTATTGAGAATATCATTAATAACATTATCAATATTTGTTTTAGTATTCTTTTTCTTATAAAAATTATTAATAATTTCTTCTTTTAACATATCTTCAAACCAATCTATTGTTTGCTGTTTTCTTCTGTCATAAAAAATCATGTTTTGTTTTGTATAAGTTTCAAAATCGATAATAGTTTTCCAAATATTATCGATACCTATATTTTTTAAAGCACTACAGGTTTCTGTTTTTGTCTTCCAGCCCGGTGTTGCGTCTGCAATATAATTTAAAGCATTGTTATATTCTGATTTAGCAGATTCTGCAAAAAAAATATTGTTACCATCTGCTTTATTAATGAAAATAGCATCTGCTAGTTCAATAACTCCCTTTTTAATGCCTTGAAGTTCGTCACCGGCACCTGCAATTAAAATTAGTAAAAAAATATCAACCATTGATCTAACAGTAACTTCACTTTGTCCGACTCCAACTGTTTCAACTAAAATTACATCAAAACCGGCAGCTTCGCATAAAAGCATAGATTCTCTTGTTTTACGCGCAACGCCTCCAAGATTTCCAGCAGATGGTGACGGACGAATAAAAGCTTTTTCAGTTCTTGATAAAAGCTCCATTCTAGTTTTATCGCCTAATATACTTCCTTTTGAAAGCGTGCTTGAAGGGTCGATGGCTAATATTGCAGGAGATTTTTGATTTTCGATAAGAAATAGACCAAGCGCTTCTATCAAGGTGCTTTTTCCAGCACCGGGAACTCCAGTAATTCCAACTCTGATTGAATTTCCTGTATATGGAATTAACTCTTTTATAAGTTCTTGTGCTAATTCTAAATGTTTTTCGGCATTGCTTTCAACTAAAGTTATAGCTCTAGCTAAAATAGCTCTGTTTTGCGACAAAATGCCTTCTTTGTAATTTGTTAGTGATAATGTATCGTTAGTTTCTTTCAAATTTTAATCTCCATTACCTTACACATGCCGAAGGTATGTGAAGCTATGTAGAAAAGGATGCACACACCGCAAACCTGCATCCCGTAGGGATGCAACAAAATGCGTAGATTGTTGGTCGCATCCCTACGGGATGCGGTTGGTGGGTGTGTTATCGTTTCTACATAGCTTCACATACCTTCGGCATGTGTAAGGTATGGAACGAATAAATTCGTTCCGTACTGGCAACTCCCCCCTGCCCCCCCTCAGAGAGGGGGGGAAATTAGGAATGAATAAATGAGTTCCCCACCGCTAAAAACTGTAATCCATCAATAACAGCCTCAGTATATGATTTCTCTGAAATATAAACAAGATTTTTCACAAGATGAAATTTATTGCATTTAAAGATTAGTTTGTTATGTGAATTAAGATATTTCATTAAATCTAAAGAAACGTTTTTAGGTAAAAAGGTGTATGTAGAAAATCTGGCTATTTCTTTATCATTATAAGAGTCAACAAAGGAGCATATTTCCAAAGATTTTTCAGTTGCCACTTTTCTTATAGCATCGTATTTTGTGGTATTTACAGGTAGAATATCAATTGCAACATTAGAATGAGTTAAGTAAAACATATCAGAAAATGGATGTTGTTTTAAATCATTATTTACGATTTCAATATAAGATTCTGGAGGTTGTCCGCCTGTTTTATCAGTAGTAAATAAACTAACTGTACATTGTCTGTTACCAAAATGTTTCACAAAAGAATACTTTTTATTCTTAAAATAATCCGTAAGCTCAACTATATTCTCAGTTGTTTTTTTATCTATCAAGAATGTAGAAGACTTAAAATTGTGAATAATAGAACCAGATTCAAGGATTAATCCATCAATTTTTTCTAAGAACGATGCTGGAACGTAATCACATACAAATGAAAAATCGTTCCCTGTGACTAAATAAAAATCTGCTATGTCAGACATTGTGTCAATTAGCTCTAAAATAGTAGTCATGTTCGATTGTGAAATTCCCCAAGAAGCATCTAATAATGTGCCATGTAAATCAAAAGCAATAATTAATTTTTTCATTGTGAGCATAAAATTATTATTCTGTTTTTTTGTCAAGAAAAAAATCTTGACATATTTCTTTTTTTTTTATTGTGTGTCCCAATGAATGAAAATTCTGTAGGGAACGCATTTATTTGTTCCATACAGAATAGAGGAGAATGATGAAAAATACATTAATAACATCTGAAATTGGAAAGATTAAAAAAGTAATAGTTCATGAACCGGGGCAAGAAATTGAAATTATGACACCAGATACAGCTAAAGAACTTTTATTTGATGATATTCTTGATCTTAGAACAGCTCAGAAAGAGCATAATGATTTCTCAAGTATACTAAAACTTCATACTAATGTTTTTGAAGTAAATGACTTACTTGATGAACTACTTAATGATGAGAAAAATAAAGAAACATTATTAAAGCAGTTGATTTACGAGACAGGAGCCCCCGAAGCAATCTTTGATGAGTTAATGAAATACAATGCAAAAGAGCTAAGGAAAACACTAATCACAGGTTCTGAAGAAATATATAGAAAAGGTTATTACACATACAGTTTACCACCCCTGCCTAATTTCTTCTTCACACGCGATACTGCTATGGTTATCAATGATTATGTGCTATCTGGATCAATGGCAAACCGTATTCGTTCAGCAGAAGCTACTATCATGCGATTTATTCTGAAAAATCATCCAGAATTTATCCCAGAAGGTTTCTATTTTGACAACTATGACGAAATTGATTCTACTTCAAAGTTCGAAGGTGGAGATATTTTAGTACTGAGAAATGATGTTTTAGCACTTGGTCTTTCAGAGCGCACAACTCAGCATGCAGTTGAACAAATAATTGAGAAACTTAGAAAAAATGGTGATATAAAACATATTTTTACAGTTGTTCTACCCAAACAAAGAGCAACAATTCATCTCGATATGGTTTTTACTGTTTTAGATACAAATTTTGCTTGTATATATGAGCCTGTGATTCTTGGTGAGCTTAATATTGGTGTATATCATATTGATATTTCAGGTAAAACTAGCGTTACAAGAAGCGTACCAAACTTAATTGAAGGGCTAAAGGATGTTGGAATTAACCTTGAACCTGTATTATGTGGCGGTCCGAACAGAATAAACCAAGATAGAGAACAATGGATGTGTGGAGCTAATTTTTTCACTTTAGAACCTGGGAAGATTATTGGTTATGCTCGTTCTGCGAACACATTTATCGGACTGGAAAAAGTTGCAGGCTTAAAAAGAATAGAGGCAGAAGATGTATTAAGTGGAAAAATAAATCTTAAAAATTATGATAGATATGCAATAGCATTTAAAGGTGCTGAGCTTTCCAGAGGTGGGGGAGGGGCGCGGTGCATGACTTTGCCTATATTGAGAGATTAAGGAGCGCAACCAATCCTGTAGGGAACGCATTTATTCGTTCCTAGTTCGGTTGGGAATAAATTTTGTTTCAATATCCCATGGTCGGTTGGAATAAAATTATATCAATACCGAACAAGGAACGAATAAATGCGTTCCCTACAGACTTGGGTGGAGGAACGAAAAAATCCCTTCCCTACTTCAATAGTAACATCCTCTTAGTTTGGCTATAATCACCTGTCACCATTCTGTAAAAATAGACTCCACTGCTCACAGAAAGCCCACTGTCATCTGTCCCATTCCATAAAACAGAGTGTTCACCCTTATCCATAAAACTATTCAAAAGTGTTTTTACTCTCTGTCCTTTAACGTTGTAAACATTAATTTTTACATTTGTTTCTTTATCAAGTGTAAACATAATAGTTGTATTTGGGTTGAACGGATTGGGGTAACTTCCTAGCAACTCTGTAACATAAGGTAAAATATTTTCATTTTTATCTGACATAAATTCTTTTGTAGTAAAAGTAAATATATCATAATCGATTGAATCGCCGAACTCATTAAAGGTTACCACATACCAATAATATGTGGTTTCGTAGTCTAATTCTGTTTCAAGAGTATATTCAATTGTATCAGGAGAGAGTATTGTATACTCTGCAGGGGACGGATTTATGCGTCCCCCATAAAAATGGGTGCAATTTCGGTTTTTCTGACAGCACTCATACATGAGTTCCCTATGGATGGGGTTATTTACAGAACTAATAAAAAATCTCAATCCTTCTATCGCAGCCCCTTCAGATGGAAGTTCCCATTTAAATGCGGGCTTCAACTCTACCTCAACTGCTTCATTTTCAGGAGAAAGAATACTAACAGGATGTGGTGGTTCTTCTAATCGTATTATAATGTTAACCACATTTGAAGAACGTGACTCGCCTTCAACATTGATGTAATATGCTGTAACATTGTATATATAATTAGTTTCGGGTCTTATATCGTTATCTATAAAAGTATTATCTAATACATAATCAAATATAGATATCCCATTTCTATATACCTTAAAATGGTCAAATGTTCCGCTGTTATTTGGATTTGGGTCATCCCATGTTAAAATCGCAATTTCTGGCTGATTTACAATTTCTACATTCAAATTTTTTGGAGGATTAAATATTAAAGGATTTACATCAGGGTTACTTCTTAAAAACGGGTAACCATTGTTTATATCAGGATTTATATCCCAAATATTATCAAAGTCCCAGCCTTTTTCAATATAAATTTCCACAGATTTCATTTCAAAATTATCAAAGCCTATTACATTATTTATGGTAGCATTAAATGTTGATGTGCCGAATTCTTCTTTTGCTCCTGTAGTTTCTTTATCCCAATAGATATTGGATATGTTTGAGCGATTTGGAAAAGCTGAACTATGAAAAAACCTTCCAATTAATCCGGTAACGTTAACAAAATGGGTTGAACTTGTGACATAAGAGTAATGCAAATTTGAAGATTCTGATATAGCTCCAACTAAACCACCCGCTGTATAAAAATCAGATGATTCTTTATAAGCAATACTACCATGAAAAAAAGAATTTTTTAAGGTCGAGTTGGTCAAACCGCCAATCAAACCACCTGTATCAGTAGCTCCTATTCCATTTAGGGTTGTAGTGGAAAAAGTATTCTCTATATGCGAATAATAATCTGCGATTCCAATAAGTCCGCCTAATGAAAAAGAACCGCGATGTACAAAGATTACACGTGGAGCAGGAAAACCCGTAATAAAACCAGATGACGAGCAATTAATAATTTTACTATTACGAGCATGCGAGATTAAAGCTGCATTAGCATTACTACCGCTAACATAGACATTTTCTAATCTAACATTTTGTATTGTTGATAAATATATATATCCAAAAAGACCGAGATATACATCATAATAAGGTTGCGGTCTTTGTTTTATGTTTAAATTTGATATTTTAAATCCGCCACCATCATAATCACCCATAAAGTATATCCAATTCCCTGAAGTTCGTCTAATCCCTATTGGAGTAAAACCCTCACCACCATTCCAGTGTAGTGTATCAATAGCTTCAATATCTTCTGTTTGAATAAAATAGAATGTATTTTCTAAGGTACCCCAATATTCTCGAGACTCTGATAACCATCTCAAATTTAATAAATCACTAATTAAAAAAGGATTATTTTCACTTCCGGAATCATGTTCATAAAAATTTGATGGTTTTAAAGAGACATTATCTCTAAATGAAGGATAACCTTGATTTATGTCGGGGGCTATTATCCATGTATTAACAAAATCCCAGCCTTGACTTGAAAAAAAAGATGCTTCGTTTTTCATCTGGGCTGTGTTTAAACCTGAAACTTCAACTATAGATGTACTAAATTTCCAACCTACACCCTTTTGCATACCAGTAGCAGTTATATCCCAATATGAGTCTAATAAAATAGTCCATGTATCAGCATGTTCAATAATACCAAAACTTCCCTCTGGTAATGGTTGTTTAGTGGCAACATAAACTTTTCGTATCTCTGCTTCTGTTGCAAAACTTACTAATCCTCCGACAGCTACTCGATCATTGTTTCTTGTGATGATACCATTAAAATATGCTTCGCGTATATATGAATAAAAAATAAGTTCACCGACTAAACCACCTGCAGAAGAGTATTCGTCGAATATTGAAGTTGAAAAATTACTTACATTTATTGTTGCTTCTGAATAGCAGTGATATATTTCTGTTCTATCAGAACATCCTACTAAACCTCCTACTGCTCCTGTATCGTAAACATCAATTATGCCTGTTGTTGAACTCCAACGGATTAAACTATTAAGAGCATAACCAACCAATCCACCTATTGAACATTGTTTAAAACCGAAACTTGCCGTACCCGAAATGTTAATGTCGTTGATTTTTACATTTATTATGGTTGCGTTGTTCAGCAGACCAAACATTCCTGTAGGGTTGTATGGAGTTGCTTCTAAATTTAAACCAGAAATAGAATAATTGTCACCATCATATATACTAGAAAACGCACCAACACCAACTCTTCCTATTGGAAGAAATCCTTGTCCATTCCACCATGATTCGGTTTCTGACGCATCAATGTCTGCTGTTTGCTTGAAAAAATATTTTTGTTGTTGTGTTCCCCAAAACGAACTGTTTTCTGATAACCATCTGAGATTAGCTAGATTGCTTATTAGAAAAGGGTTGAAATGTGTTCCTGAACTAGGTTGGTTGATGTTTGATGGTGGGTGTGGTTGTGTCGTGCCTGTTTGACCTAACAAGCCAGATGTGATGAATACGAAAAAGATTGTGAAGAAAAAACTTTTTGATTTTAGTGTTGTCATTTGGATATCCTCCAATTTTTATTGGGAACTCTTTTATTCATTCCCTACGAAGATATCCATTATTATTATTATCCTATTTTATGTCAAGTAAAAAAATGATAATTTTCCGTAGGGAACGAATAAATGCGTTCCCTACATATTTAATGAGAAAGATTGGATTTAATAATGGAAATGAAGCTTTTATCTATCCCCAGTGCTACAATATATTTTTCAGCAGCTAATTGTAAATCTACATCGTTTATGTTTGCATCAACAGGTATACCTGCTATGATTCGCAGGGTTTTCATGATAGTTCCCTCTGCAACAGCTTGGTATTGTTGTGAACCCGGCACTAGATGGTAATAGTTTACAAAAGACAGCATATAGTCTGTGACGATTTCATCTATATCTGCGCCCATGAGAGCTTCTATCAGTGCCAGAGTAAAGCCTGCTCTATCCTTTCCCTCGTTGCAATGAATCATGTAAGGGGCATCGTTTTCGGTAATGAAAATGAGTCCATCATTTAATTTGCTTTTGAAACTATCGCTATTAATGTCTATACCCATGTCCAGACACAAAACCTGCCCATTGTCATATAAATCCTTGTAGAAAAACGATGAAAAGCCTTCTTGTGCGAAGTAGTATTCCAATCTTTCACGAGAATCTGCTAAATTAACCACAGTGACGACTCTTGCTTTCTCAGCAAGTGCGTTTGCGTATGTATGTCTACCAAATTCAGGGTTTACAGGATGGCTATTTCTGTACAATCTGCCCGGTGCGATATTACCAACTGTAACCTCACGGAAATTGGCGAATATTTCATCAGAGGCATAATCTTCTCTGATATAAGTTCTGCTCATCTGGCGTAGCTTCCAAGATTCTAAATAACCACCTTTTTCTTTGATAGCTATAGAGATAGTATCACCTATATTTAAATTATACTTTCCTGCAAAATCTCCCATATTTATTGCAAAAAGTAGATTGTGTGGCGTTCCGGGATCGCCGAGAAGTTCAGAGGCAATGTCCACATCGCTGAGATTGGTGACTAACGGAGCTTCAAATTCAGAGTTTCCCAGTTTAACGGCAAAAATATCTCCATGTGCATAACCAGAAGACACTAAATCATCACCTGTGAGGTTAATAGCAGTAAAGCCGTATTTGTCAATCGCTAACACTTGAGTTTCCCATAAAGAGGGTGTTTTTTCTTTTGTTGCTGAGCAGCAAGTAGATAAAATGATAGCAATTATTGAGATAAATAATAAGTGTGCTAAATAAAATCTTAGTAAAGATTTACGATTGTGAGTGTTTTTTTTCTTTAACATAAATATTTTCCTTTGTGTTTTGGTATTATAGTGTATAAAAAGGTAAAAAAGGTTGGAATTTTTATTTTTTTTGTTGACAAAAATTGATGGTTATTTATTATGGTCATAATAAAAGAGGTATGATCATGAAATCAAATGAAATAGATGCCATAAGTAAAGAAAGAGCTTTTTTACTCTTTGATAACAAAATCATAAACACTTTCGAAGTAGGTACAACCATTGGTCTATGCCAGATTCATCTTTATCTATTTAAGAACCTATATGGATTTGCAGGTGAAATAAGAACCAAAAACATTTCAAAAGGGCATTTTCGCTTTGCAAGTGCTTTATATTTAAAAGAAATACTTAAGAAAATAGATTTAATGCCAGAAAATTCTTTCGAAGAAATCATAGATAAGTATGTAGAAATGAATATCGCCCATCCTTTTATGGAAGGAAATGGTAGAGCAATGCGAATTTGGTTAGATTTGATACTCAAAAAGAAAATCCAAAAATGCGTAGATTGGAATATTGTAGATAAATATAAATATCTATCAGCAATGGAACGAAGTCCAGTGAATTCCCTCGAAATCAATAACCTTCTGAAATCTGCTCTTACCGAAATGATAAATGATCGGACAATATTCATAAAAGGCATCGAGAAGTCATATTATTATGAGGAGACAGATTAATTTCTTTATAACATTTCTAATAATCTCGCCACAAATTCACAAACCCTATAATATGAAGACAAAGATAATCTTTCATCAGGACTGTGAGCATGTTCAATGTCTGGACCTATAGAAATAAATTCGGTATCTGGCATTTTACCTGCAAACAATGCACATTCAAGTCCTGCGTGTATCGCGGTAACCAAAGGCATTTTATTGAACATATCAAGGTATATCTGTGCTAGGTCGTCACGCAGCGGAGATATTTGTTTATAGGGCCATGGTGGAACCTGCCCGGTTATTGATATAGTAGCACCTGCTGAAGTTGAAATCGAATTTATTGTTTCCAAAACATCAGAAAGATCTTCAAGCGATGAACTTCTTGGGTAGTTTGATAATATAATAGCATCATCTCCTGTAGTGATAACTCCGAGATTGTTAGAAGTTTGAACAAGTCCCGGAATATCCGAACTCATTGTGATGACACCATTAGGAATCTCTAAAATACATTTTAACAAACTTTGAAAATTATTTTCTGTCATCACCAGATCAGCTTTTGATGTTTTCTCTAGTGTTACAGAAAGTTCAATGTCTTCACTGTATGTAGATTTAAATAATATTTCAGTTTGTTTAACTATATTGTCTATTGCAACAAAATCAGTTTCCTGAAAAGATATAGTAGCAAAGCTCTCTCTTGGTATTGCATTTCGAGCGGAACCACCATTGATAGACGATAACTCAAAATTCACAACCGCAATTTCTTTAAGTAGTTCTGCCATTAAAACATTGGCATTGGCTCTGCCTAAATGAATGTCGGCACCAGAATGCCCACCGAGAAGCCCTTTGATGCTTAGTACATAAGAATCAAATCCTGCACTGATGTGTCTATATTCAATTGGAACTATTACTTCAACTCCAGCTGAACCTGCACAGCTAACGATAAATACACCTTCTGATTCCATGTCGAGATTGATAAAACGCTTTCCTGCCAGTAAAGCTACGTCAAATACAGCAGCGCCAAGCATTCCTATCTCTTCATCTGTAGTAATTATAGCCTCAATGGGGGGATGTGAAAGATAATCTGCTTCCAATATTGCCAACAGAATAGAAAGCCCTGCACCATTATCAGCACCAAGCGTAGTTTGTTTACTTGCAGTTACCCAATCACCATTAATGATGGGAATTATAGGGTCGGTTGTAAAGTCATGGTCAACATATTGATTTTTATCGGCAACCATGTCCATGTGTGCTTGTAAAATCACAGGTGGTTCAGCTTCTCGTCCTTTAGAGCCACTCTTTTTGATCAATACATTTAGTGCTGAATCTTGTGTTACTTCTAGACCATTTTCCTGAGCAAAACTTACTAAAAATGTACTGATGCCTTGCATATTACCAGAAGCACGAGGTATCCTAGAAATGTTTACAAAATGCTCATAAGCTCTTTTACCAAGTTTACTTTCAATAGGGTCATTTTTCTTGTCAGGATTCGTTGTGCAACTTGATAAAATCAGAATAAGTAAAATTGTTGTTATTGAAATTAAAATCTTACGCATGTTAATTTAAACTCCTTATATTTTATGTCAATCGGGAAGATTCGTACTTAAATTTCCTTCATTTTTTATTTCAATAAATACCAAAGTATTTAACAAGAAATTTTTGTCAATATTTTTTTCATCCTGTACGGAACGAATAAATGCGTTCCCTACAGGCAACTCCCCCCTGCCCCCCTCTCTGAGGGGGGGCAGGGGGGAGTTCCGCGTTCCCTACAGAAAGTATTGCTTTTTAGAAACTAAAACTAGCTCCAAAAAATGCACCCAAAATAGGGTTTCCAACTAAATCCTTATTAGCACCAATCTGTGAAACTGGGAGTTCCAGCCATAACGCCAATCCCTTTAAAGGCATTTCCATTTCAATTCTTGGTGAAACTGTCAAACCTTCATTATCCATACCATCTTCAAATAAAGGAATATTTACTTCAACTTCAGCATAAATGGAATTTGTAGAATAAAAAGGAGTGATATCAAGATAATCTGCAAAATCATTTTTTTCTGGGTGTTTTAAGAAATTCTGCAATTTCAGCTCTGCGCCGAATCCGTTTGGAAATTCATTTATTTTACCTCTGTAATATTTTTTTGTCTCATTAAAAATACTAAGGGTAAAATCTAATCCAACCATATCAAAGGCGTCGTAAGAATTATCATAATAGTGATTTACTAGATTGAATGGGACGTCTACTTTGAGGTAGAGATCACCAAAACCAAGAGTTTGACGTAGTTTTACACCGGGTGACAGATAGCTCGTTACCTCCAAATCTTCATGAAAAGGAAGTAAAGTGTAGCTGTTTAAGATAAAACTTAGTCTGGATGCCATTGAGATAGCTACATTGTAAGTTGCCTCGATTTCTATATCCACTATATTTGTTGGGTCATTGAGATCAAACATACTCAAGCCTACTTCTACATCCAATTCTAGAGCCTCGTCCATAAAAGTGTTCTCATAAGCTCCGAAAAATCCAAGCATCATTTCTTCTGGCACATCTTCAGCTTCAACATCAAAGAGTAATATGCCAGCTCCGACGGTTAATCCGTTTGAAGTTGCGAATGCCACACCATACATCATGGCTATAGCGAACAATAGGGTAAAGATTTTTTTGAACATTTTTATTTTCCTCCAACAGAATTATTTCATCATCACCATTCGTTTAACTTCGGTGTTGTTTCCTGTAGTCATCTGATAGAAATAAACACCACTGCTAACTGATTGTCCATTATCTGACATTCCATTCCAAATTGCACTGTGTGAGCCTGCGGAGTACATACCATCTACAAGGCTCCGGACTTTTTGACCTTTTACGTTGTAGATGTCTATTTTTATGTCAATCGGGATTATAGACACAACATCAAATGTGATAGTAGTCGTTGGGTTAAACGGATTGGGATAATTTGAGTGCAACTGTGCCACAGCAGGGATTGTTATAGTTTTGTCTATTTCATTTACAATAGGGTCTGGCATTGTTCTTAGAATAGGGTAGCCATCATTTTTGTCTGTATCTATTGTCCAGATTTGGTCAAAGTCCCAGCCGTTATTTACATAAGTGCTTGTAATTTTCATTTCAGCAGTAGATAAGCCAAAACAATCTGTTATTTCAGAAAATATTTCTTCTCGAAACCCTTCTGTTATGCCTGAAATTTCATTGTTCCAGAAGCTATATGAAATATCTGAAAATGTCAAATCTGCAACAAATCCAAAGACATTGTCATTCGCTTCCTTAATCACTATATAAACATTTTCTATCGCTCCAAACATTGCAATGCCAGCAATTCCACCAATACTAGCATCGAACGAATCATTTTCATCAAGAAGTGTTCCATTGAAAAATGATTCATATATTCCACCATCAACAAGTGCACCGACCAGTCCACCAGTACTAATTTGGCTGTTTACATCGATGTTGACCATTGAATAACAAAATCCAATTGAACTCTCTATAAGCTGTCCTGCTATCCCGCCAACACTATAAACTTCACCGGAAATACTTCCAGTCGCCCCACAGCCAAGGATATAGCTATTTTGAGCCCATCCGACTATAGCTCCTGCACTAAATCCGCCGATTATATTGATATTATGCAGATTGACAAAGTAGATATCGGCGAGCACAGTAAAGCCAAACATTCCTGTAATCATTAGTTCATCTTCTGTTATTTCAGGATTGATAAAGAGATTGGAGATGAAGAACTCACCACCATCATAACCACCCACAAAAGGATATGCAACCCCATCATCTTCTATTGGGTTGATGATGGCAAATCCTATCGGGCGAAAACCTTCGCCTTCGTTCCAGTTAATTGTTTCCGTAGCATCGATATTTGCCGTTTGCTGGAAATAGTATTTGCTTACTATTTCGTATTCCTCGTCTTCGTTTTCTTCAACCTCACCCCATACATCAGGGCTTTCAGAAAGCCATCTTAGGTTTGCTAGATTGGCTATCAAATACGGGTTTTCAACCGTTCCTGCATCTGCATCACCAAAGTTTGATGGTGGCAATGCGGTCGTTTGACCAAATAAGGCTATGTGTAAAAACAAAATAGCCGCTAATACAAGAATTTTCTTGCTGTTTTTTGTAATCATTTTTTACTCCTTGATTATTTTTTTATATAGTGTCGTGAAAATGAAGAAAGGTTGGATTTTTTTTAATTTAATTTCATCTTTTGCTTGACAAAAACTCGGTTATTAAAATAATGGATTCTATAAATTAATACTTATGGAGAAAGGGATGAAGAAAATTGAAATTTCCCAAGCGGATTACATTAATATGTTACGTCGTTTCAAGAAGGAGTTTGGTGCTGAATTTGGCATCATTAGTATAGGTTTATTTGGCTCTGTTGCACGTGACGAACATACTCCAGAGAGCGATGTGGATGTTTTAGTGGAAGCCGAGACAATGAGTATATTTCGAAGCATGGATATAAAAGAGAAACTAGAAGAAATGATGGGTACTAAGGTTGATGTGATCAGGAAATCCAAATATATGCGTCCACGATTTAAGGCAAGAATAGAAAAAGAGGTGATTTATGTATGATAAAACTCTTGTTGTGGATCAATTGCTAAATATTTAAGTAAACAATGCACTCAAAACAGATAAATTTATCTCCAATGATTATATAAAACATCACCGAATGTTTTCTTTCTTTTTGAGATAACTCTTTCTGTTATAAAGAGGTTCATGCGACCATCGCCATCAAATATTGCACCAGCACCATATTTTCCAGATATTTTTCTGTTGATACTAGTGTTTTCTGCCAAAAATGTTCTGATGTTGCTTGGATTAGCACTAGTATAAAAGTTTATAATGCATGATGCTTCTGTATCTTGGCTACTTAGTTTTATCAAATTCACATTTGTATCATTTTGATTTCCATCAAACCCAATAAACCAAATATTATTATCGTTATCTCTAAACAACGCAATATTATGGTATTTATGTTTACCAGAACCAGAAAAATAAAATTTGCCAAATTTAGTAAAATCTTCAGATTCAAGGTTATATAAAGCATCATTTGTCGGAATTGAGCGGTATAAATCAAGATATTTTTCTCTAAAATTCACAATTGCTACGATATATTTTTTTTGAGAACTAAGTCCTAGAACATCTGGAAATTCAGATTGTTGTTGAAAAATCCAATCAGCTGGAACATCAACAATTCCTACGGCAGCATTGGATTCATAACCCGGTCTAGAAATCAATATTTTAATGGGTTTTGTGTCATCCGCTCGCATATTGGTTATTAATACTGCCCCATTTGTAAAAGAGAAATAACCAATAGTATCTGAACTTCCATATACAAAGTATTCTCCTATGATTTGTCCACCAGCAGGGTGAATCCATGTTTTGTTTCGATAACATTTTGATGATGTACGGAAAGCATTCATCCGTTCCGACATGTTAAAACTATAATGCCACAAATCATGTGTTGTATGTCCAAAAACCACCCTATTTTCCCAATATCCAAACGATTGAATATGATTGATAAATGGAATTCCCAGATATCTGAAATAGGTATAACCACCATCTTTGATGTTGATTTTGTAATTTGTTCCCTGAGTTTCAATCGTATTAAAAGTGTCTATCATGTTTGTTACACTTGGATTTGTGTCATACAAATATGTCGGTGGTATGTTTAAAGGCACATCATGATATACATTGTGTTTCTGTAATTCACAAAAATTAAAGAACCAAAAGATGCAGATGATAAAAATAATAATTAAAATAAAATTTTTCATGTAAAATTTAATAGGAAAACACTCATTCCTAATACATAATGAATCAGGGTAACGCCCCAAATGTTTTTTGTTTTAGAATAATATACACCTAAACATGATAAAAAAACGAAAGCACCTATCATTAAATTTAATCCATGCGCAACATGCAAAGCACCAAATATCAACGATGACACAATAATAGCCAGAAAATCTTTATATTTACCTGTAAAAACATTACTTAAACTATTTTGCATAAAACAACGCGTTAATATTTCTTGTAACAATGCTGTGATAGGGTAAATTATATAACCAACTTTTAAAAGTCTCTCAAAGTCAAAAAATGGTTTATCTTTTGGGAAAAATGATACATTTAACGAGTTTAATCCATATTTGATCAATATCAATAACAAGAAACCTATAACAGAGATAAGTATCGGTAATTTCATCTGTTGTAGTGGATTTTTAAGTTTAAGAGTGAAGTTTGCAACCGAAAAACTTGTCTTCTTTAAGATTATTATCATACAGCCGAGAGCCAATACAACAATAATCAATGTTAAAAAACCCGGTCTTATTTGAGGTAAGAAACTGTTTTTAATACTATAAATGTAGATATAGATTGTTAATATTGACATTAAGGAAGCAAATATGACACTGGAATCATGACGCAACTGATGTTGGTTTTCAACTTCGGTAACGTCAGAAAACACAATAGAAATTCCCTCATGTTGTGTTTTATCTTCACTAAATATAAATGATGAGGTCAATTTTAATTTTTTCTTCTCTCCTTCTATAAAATAATCTATCAATCCAGTATGTGACTTTTCTTTATCATATACAGCATCTAAAATGAACTGGTGAAAAATTTCATTTTTATCATTTATTTCCATAAATTGAGCATATAATATTTGTTCTGAACTTATACTTTGTATACCTAATATCTCTTTTCCTGATGGATTAATGGTAACTATCTCACCTATATTATTTATTACCATTACACCATCCGCCATATCTCGCAGGATTGTTTTAAAGATATGGTTCTTGTTTAGTGTACCGTTGTTTTTATCGGGATTAATTATCATTTTACATCCTGTACGGAACGCATTTATTCGTTCCTAATTCGGTATTGTTATTAATCGAAAATTCAGCACCAAATGTGTTCTTAATTCAAAATTGTTATTTCTTCATTCGATCTATTCCCAACAGAACTCGGAACGAATAAATGCGTTCCCTACGATTATAGTGTTGGATAAAATGTGAAAGGTTGGATTTTTTTTGAATTTAATTTCATCTTTTGCTTGACATAAAAGAAGCATTGTAAAAAATTGGTATATATTTTATTTTTTTATGGAGAATGGATTGCTTCATAGTTTCTGTACGGAACGCTCTCAATCCTGTACGAAACGCATTCATTCGTTCCTAATTCGGTATTGTTATTAATCGCAATTTCATCACCAAATGTGTTCTTAATTCAAAATTGTTATTTCTTCATTCGATCTATTCCCAACCGAACTCGGAACGCACCCAATTCTGTACGGAACGCATTTATTCGTTCCTAGTTCGGTATTGTTATTAATCGCAATTTCATCACCAAATGTGTTCCTAACTTAAAATTGTTATTTCTTCATTCGATCTATTCCCAACAGAACTCGGAACCCTCTCAATCCTGTACGGAACGCATTTATTCGTTCCTAATTCGGTATTGTTATTAATCGCAAATTCAGCACCAAATGTGTTCTTAATTCAAAATTGTTATTTCTTCATTCGATCTATTCCCAACAGAACTTGGAACGAATAAATGCGTTCCCTACAGATTTTGTTGCGTTCTCTACAGGATTGGATGCCTTCCCTACATAATTATTAATCATTTATTAGATAAATGTTAAATAAAATATATTTCAATTCTACCCTTGGGTCGAAATTTCAGTATTGGGAACCACCATAATGTGTAAATTTAGTGCTGATATTATTTTTTGTATAGTGCTATACTTAGGGTTGCTATTTTCAGATAATGCCCTATATACTGTTGTTTTCGACAAGCCTGCTTTTTGGGCGACATCACCTAAGTTTCTTGCTCGAGCTATCGCTTTTATTGCTACTTTGATATAATGAGGGTCACCTTCTGCAAGCTCGGCATTTAGATAATCTATCATTTTTTCTTCTGTATCAAGTAGCTCTGACAAATTGAACTCTTTAAACTCATTTTCATTTTTTTTCATTGTACACCTCTTTTAATATTTTTTTTGCGGTTTCAAGGCTTTTCTTCTGGTGTGATTTTTCGCCTGCACAAAGTAAGATTATTATTTCTTCACCTCTTCTTGTATAATATATTCGATAACCAGAACCATAATGAATACGAAGCTCGTAGATATCTCCCCCAACTGATTTCGTATCACCAAAATTACCATCAAATAGTCGAGCTAGACGCTTTGTGATTACTGTATTTAGTTTTGTATCCTAATGCTCTTTATGTTCTTTATAAATTCTTCCGATCGAATTATCTTCATGATGATTTTCCTAACATAGTAGAACTAATAAAAAGTCACTAAACCAGTAGCTATATCAAAATACGCACCTATCACCATCGTTTCCTGTTCAATTTGACTTGTATTTTTCTTAATATTTTCTACTACTGATGAAATATTCTTATAGATAGCTTCATCTATATCTTCACAACCTTCAATGTGTTCTACTACAATGTTTAAGATGTTCTGTAGATTTCCACCCGGTTGAGCTCCTGTAAATGCACCAGTAACTGCTCCACATTGGCTATGTCCTACTACAACCACAAGTGGAACTTCAAGATGATCTACTGCGTATTCGATAGAACCTAATGCTATAGGGTGGTAGATATTCCCCGCATTTCGCACAACAAAAATATCGCCTAGTCTTTGGTCGAAGAAGATTTCAGGTGCTACCCTAGAATCTGAGCAGGTTAAAATAACAGCAAAAGGGTTTTGCCCGTCTAATAAACTACTTCTGTCTTCTTCATTTGAAAGGTAAGCGTTAGAGCGATTTTCAACATACCTTTGATTGCCTTCTGTCAGGTATTGCAGTGCTATTTTCCAATCTGTGACTTTCTCGTCTGGTCGGTGCATGGTGGCGAAGAGATCTCCGCTAAGTGATATAATAGTAATGATTATCGTTATCTTTACAAAATATCTTAAATAATTCATATTTTTTACTCCTTATATAATTCTGTTCGGTTGGGTTCCATATCGAATTAGGAACGAATAAATGCGTTCCCTACAGATTGCGGGCGTTCCCTACATATTGTAGAACAAGCATTGTGATATCATCTGATTGCTCTGTTCCCAAAGTAAATATGTCAACCTCTTTCTTCAAGGCGTGAATAAAATCGTGCAATGGAAGAGCTGTTAGGTTGTTTGCTTTTTGAAGCAAGCGTTTTTCGCCAAAGAGCTCTTCTTTAGTGTTGAATGCTTCTGTTACGCCGTCTGTGTATAGGAAGATGACATCTCCTTTTTGAAGAGTTATTTCGTTTGTTTTGTAGAGCATATTTTCTTGCACTGCAAGCACAAATCCGTTATGGCAGGATAGGTAGTTAAATGATTTTATTTTATTTTCGCCTTTTGAATATAGAAGAAGTGGATTGTGTCCTGCGTTTACATAAGTAAATACACCTGTAGTTAAGTCAAGATAGCCCAAGATACATGTCACAAACATAAAGGCTTCATTATTTTCGTTTAAAAGGTTATTTACAGTTTCCAATACTTCTTTGGGGTTTTTACCAAGTTGAGCATTATTTTTTATCAAAGTTTTTGTGATAACCATAAACAGGGCAGCAGGAACACCCTTCCCGGATACATCAGCCATCACTAAAGCAAGGGTGTTTTTATCTATCATAAAATAATCATAGAAATCACCACCGACTTCCTTCGCCGGTTGCATGATAGCAAAAATGTCGAACTCTTTTCTATCGGGGAAAGGAGGAAAGATGCACGGAAGCATACTCATCTGAATCTGACGGGCAATATTCAATTCTGCTCCTATTCTTTCTTTTTCTGTTTTCTCTTTGGTCATCGCTACTATTGCAGTTTTTAAATCTATAGTCATTTTATTGAATGCTGCTGCAAGGGTGCCTATCTCGTCTTTGCTTTTGATTATGATTTGTTTATCTAGATTGCTATTTCCGAGCTTTATAACTTCGTCAGTCAAGTATTTTAAGGGATTGTTTATGAATTTTGAGACGAAATAGTAGGCAAGCAGTATCAAAAAGATAAAAGAACATGCAAAAATAGCGATAAATTGTTTGTTTCGTTTATCTATTTCTGCAAAGATTTCATCTGCTGGTATTTGAATAGAGAATATCCAACCATTAGTAAATTGCTTAGAAAAGGATAAATACTCTATATCACTAAAATCAAAGCTATTAAGACTTATTCCATCGTCATTTTGAAAACTTAACGTATGGAACCATGCTAAATTAGATACCGATAAAGCTATCATAGAGACACCAAATCGATGTGTATTAGATATAATAATATCAACTTTAGGACATACCAAGATAACGAAACTATGCTCGGTAGGCTTGATAGCAGTTAATCGTTCAACCATACTTTCGATTTGCCAATCTACTGTGGACATACCGATAAATTTATCGTTATCGATAAATATTCCAGCCCCAACAGTTGTCATCAGTGCATTTGTTCCGCTGTCGTCATAGTATGGAGCTGTCCAGATTGGGATTGGACGATTTGACACAGAGCCATTTTTTATGGTTCTATACCACATTTGATTATGATAATCGTATTCTTCTGTTGCAAAAGTAGGGTCATGACGAACAGCACCCGATTCATCGTCAAAAAAAGCATAAAAGCAAAAATACTTTTCCTGTGAATCAAAAACATACGGCTCGTACCAAATTCCTCCACCTACTGCTGCTGGGAAATCGGTAAAATTATCTACAGCAATGGAAATTCCATGCTCTTCTGTTCCATTGCCATACAAAAAAAACTGCCTTCCAGAAAGTGCAAGGTCTATGGCGTTTCTCTCCATTTCGGTGATAACTTTAGACACACGCTCGCTTTCGTAACTAACTATCTTTGTAACTTCGTTAATACGAAGCTGTTTATAGTTTCTTGTTGTTAGTATGGAGTAAACAGTAAACGTTACAGACAATACTATAAAAAAGCCCAAAAGTCCTATTAATATTTTTGATCTGATTGAAATAGTATGGAACGCATTCATTCGTTTCTCCTTCTTCTACATTATGATTATTCTAAAAACATAATCATATTCACCGTTTTTTTCTGATGTTCTGTCAAAGGTTTTAAAACACCTTTTTGAAGTAACATTTCCAATATTCTTGTTTTCACACCGCCAGTATTTAGCGTGTTTTTGCAAAATACGCTAAACAAATCCTGCATTTGTAAGGGATATTGTGTTTTGCACAATTCATAAACTTGTCTATCTAACTCATGATTTAACTCAACCAATTCATCGGACATAGCTGGCAATAAATCAGTAAAATCTTTTAAAGATTTTTTTATGACTATTATATTTATTTCGTTATTTGTTACAAGTCCGTTCCTGATTATTCTTTCCATTCTTTCTTCTTTATCCGGGTCATTTTCCAGTCTATTATGTATAAAATCATAAAGGTCAGGAAAACCTGCAAAAGAGGAAGCGATTTTGCCATCAGCTCTATCGCTATAATAACTGTTGAATTGCCATACTCTGAAAGGAAAGATTTCAGGTGCTATAGTAAAATCTTTGTCACCATAACATCTGTATAAATCATGACGATAGCTATATTTGTAGTCTTTTAACACTGTTGCGTAAGCAAGGTTTTTACTACCATCTTTTCGCTTCACATAGAAAGGCTCAAGCTGTTGATTTAAATCTGGAATGAAACATTTGCGGCTACAAGCGAATGTTATCAGCGACCACATGTAAAAATCATTGTCAATCGGGACGATTGAAGGTACTGCAAAGAGTGATGGCACATATTTATCACAAATTTCCATTGCAGCTCTGGTGTAGATTTTATGTAATTCTTCTTCCACTTCCAATGTGTAGTCATGTAGAAGCATATTTGTGAGATAGTTATCAGCACTTGTATTTATCATAAAACCATTTTTTTCTATAAATTCAATTTCTTCTTCGACTACGTTTCTGGGTGCGGAAAGCTGCTTGGCTATTTCTGGAATAGAAATTGGTTGTCTATAAGCAATATAGAGTATGTTCTGTGTAATGAGCTTAGATAAACTATAATCTATATTTAGAGCATTTGAACCATCTGCCCCCTTATATTCGGTCCTAGTGAATTTTATAGGCTTAATGCCGAATTGACCATGTTTATTCATTTTCACCTCGCTCGGGAATGGTGTCACAAAACATTATCGTATTTACAGAGAGTCTTTGATTCTTTTTGATTGGTTTTAATATATTCTGGTTTAACAATTGTTCTAAAACTGCTATCCTGATGTTGCTACCTGCCAAAGAATTTAGCGTCAATGCCCTGCCCAGCTCTTGCATATGCGATGCGTAAATTGCTTTCCTCTCTTGAAATATTTCTTCATCCAATTCCTCGCTTATGTTCTTTAAACTGTTCGGTATATCTGGAAGCATGGCTTCAAACTTTTCTAATGATAGGTTGCTTATCACGATATTGGCAGCTTCTGTGAAATCCCCCCTTAATCCCCCCTTACAAAGGGGGGCAACTACTGTGAAATCCCCCTTTAATCCCCCCTTACAAAGGGGGGGGACTTCTGTGAAATCCCGCCTTGCATTGGGGGCTGCTTTCGTGATGATAAGCCCTTTGTCAAAGAGAAGTTTATATTTATCTATTTGTGCAGGTTCGCGGGGAATCTTTCCTTTTATATAATCGTAGAGCGTTTCAAATAGTGGATAGCAGGCAGTTTCTTGAGAATATTTTCTTTCATCAAATTTTGAATGAAATTGCCAATAACAGATGGGGTAAACATCAGGATTGCAATAAGAAATGCTATCCATCATTTTATACTCTCCCTCCTTTTTGGGTGTTTTTGTGTCATCTATTTTGGCGAGTGCTATATACTCACCACCATCTTGTCGTTTAACGAAATATTTTTGCCAAACTTCTCTCTCATCAATGGTTCTGAGCTTTCTACTGCAAGCAAAAGTAATAATCGACCACAGAAGGAAATTCATATCATTGTTTGGTGTGTAAATTGTCTTTCCGACATAATTTGAAAGAGTGTTAATGTCAAATAGTGGGACATACATATCACAAATAATCTTTGCATATTTTTTTACTCTGTCAGAATTCTCGTTGGCGGGCTTAATAATGCAGAAATTTGTACGGTATTTATTGTTAGGCTCTTTTATCACAAAGCCGTTTTCGCAAAGATGGTTTATTTCGTCATCAACAAAAACCTCAGGTACACCAAGTTCCTTCGCTACTTCAACTGACGTTTTTGCTTTAAAATATAAAGCATAAGCTATGTTTTGTGAAAAATTTCTTTGGAAATAATAATCCATTCCAATTCGCCAGCCACCTAAAAAACCAAGACTGCTCATCTCTGTAAAAAGAGGTGGTTGAGGATTAATGTTACTTTCGCT
>Ga0099364_10003594_pt1 | contig 23946 bp, 23 predicted proteins | sample TergutTh196P3_FD_73070 | JGI IMG/M metagenome (GOLD analysis project Ga0099364, IMG submission 73070) | Microcerotermes parvus P3 segment gut microbial communities from Pointe-Noire, Republic of the Congo - Th196 P3 | ecosystem: Host-associated > Arthropoda: Insects > Digestive system > Gut ...
TGATAACGTAACCAAGAGTTCCGCCATTGCTGACATGGTCAAGAAAATCAACTGGAAATGGCGGACTGACCAGGTCAACAACCCGGAAGCAGTCTCAAATGCCAATAGTTATAACGGACGCTTGCTGATTGAAGGAATTGGGATGCAAGCCCATTACGACCAGAACACAAGCGTTACCGCGGTTGAAGCATCACTTCGCCGCTACATTGAAACCGGCGCAAGAGTCAGCGTCACGGAACTTGACATCAATGTCAACAATAGCCAGTTTGGCTTATCCCCGGCCCAATTAATGGGGCAGGCGCAGAAATACGCGCAATTATTCCAGCTTTACAAGCATTATGCGGATTTCATTGAACGGGTAACGATTTGGGCAAGGGAAGACGGAAAAAGCTGGCGGCCAGGTTCGGTCATCTTTGACGAGACCTTCAAGAAAAAACTAGCTTTTGACGCAGTTATTGACCCTGATGGTTTCCTAGCGGCTAACCCAGCCAGCCCGGTCTTTACCCCGATGGCGATTGCTGCAGGCTGGCCGGCAGCCCAGACTGATCCCGGCCCAGACCCAGACCTTCCCGATATCGACTTAGGGCCAAAGAAAGCTAATGCCATGCAAGGAACACCAACCTTTGGCATTAACGACCCCTTATGGAATACTGCTCCGCTCATCATTGCTGACAATATGATTTTTGGCCCCGGCACAAGGGATATCGGCCGCCCGGATACATCAGGCAATGCAAGGGTCTTATGGGACAGCGAAAACCTTTATGTCCGCGTTGAGGTAATTGATGAGATTTACGATGTTTCCAGCTCCAATGACTGGGAAAAAGATTCGGTTGAAATATTCCTTAGCGAAGAGAACTTCCGCGGCGCATATAGCGCGGCGCAAGGCAACCAATACCGCCTGACCGCGCCGGGAACAGGATTTGAGTATGGCAGGGTATCAGCCAAGACGGCGAACGCTCTTTTGGGGGCAAATTGGCCGACAGGTGCAACTGCTGCCCTAGCGGACAATGATTATGCCATCTCGGAACTGACCACTAACGGTTATATCGTCGAAATGAGGATTCCGTTCCGCGGCGGTTTCGCAGCCGAAGCCGGAAAAGTAATTGGCTTTGACATCCAGATAAACGATGCGCCTCCGGCAGCTGACGAAAGAACGCAGGTGACATGGAGTGATCCGCTGGCTGGCGGTTATAACTCCAGCATGGCATGGGGCGAGGTCACTTTGGTTAGCCCACAAGGACCCGGCGGACAGCCATCACAAGGCACTGGCGGCGGCGGAGCTTCTGTTGAAGCACCGGGACCAAGCTTTGGCAACCAGCCGCAAGCAGCCGAATCATGGAATAAGGTTAACAATACTTTAAATGTCCTTAATAATAACGGAACTAGTGCCAATACCCAAACTAACGCATCCGGTGACGGTTTCGACCACGTTGTCATGACCGGAAAAGAAGTTGTTGTCCCAGCCCAGATCCTTAATACTTTGCAAGGCACAAGCGGGACGGTGATGATGAATACCGGAGCCGGCGTGACCTTTAGTGTCAGCGGCGGCAATATTCCGGACGGTTATACGGCAACGCGGATTGACCTTTCCCTTAGCGAAAAGGGCATGGCAGCCCCGGCGGCAAAGATTGCCGCAGTAAAAGCCGGATCAGTAGCCAGCGTTGAAGTCCCGATGGTAAGCCGTGAAAGCTTTGGCGTTGCGATTGGACAGCATTACAATTTCGGCACAGATAACGCTGGCAAATTTGCCAACCTGTACCGCTTTAATGACACGACAGGCGAGTTTGAGTATCTGGGCAGCTTCGAGATAAACGAAAAAGGCCAGGCGATGTTTGGTGTCACACGCGGCGCGGATTACCTCGTCACGGTCACGAACCAAAGGCCGAACCTTGCGGTTGTTCCGACCCTTGATGTCAGTTCGTATATCGTAAGGCCGGGCGACAGTTTGTACCGGATTGCGAGAATGCACGATATTTCACTTGCACAGCTTATCGCCCTTAATCCCCAGATTTTACGGCCCAACTTTATCAGGCCGGGTGAAAGGATTAGGTTGGTGTAGTTTATAGTTAATAGTTATGTTGGTTTAAAAAAAGAGGCCCCCAAAGGGGGCCTTTTTTTGGGGATTGCGGCTCGGAGGCCGCAATGACTAAGCCATGTCATTATGTCATTGCGGGCTTGACCCGCAATCTCTTCGCAATGATGTAAGCCCCTAAGCCGTGTCATTGCGGGCTTGACCCGCAATCTCTTTGCAATGACGTTGTTGTGACTAAGCCATGTCATTGCGGGCTTGACCCGCAATCTCCGAAACTCTTCTAAACCTTAATATCCTTACCGCGGGGGGCATAATGCGTATGCAGGATCTGATGGGCGATGGGGCTTCCCGGTTCACCCAAAAATTCCTCATAAACCGCCTTTATCAGCGGGCTTTCGTGGCTTTTGCGGATTTCTTTATTCTGATCGTCTTTATAAAGGGATTCGGCCCGCCTTTCCCAGAGGTTTTCAAAGTTGCGGACGCGGATAGGCTGGACTGGCTGTCCGCCGCCATTAACGCAGCCGCCGGGACAAGCCATAATCTCAACGAAATCAACGTTTGTTTCGCCGCTTTTAATCGAATTAAGCAATTTTTTGGCATTGGCTGTTCCGCTTGCAACGGCGACATTAATCGTTTTGTCCCCGATTTGGTAAGAGGCTTTTTTGATTCCCTCATCACCGCGGACTTCCTCGAAATCAATTTTATCCGCTGATGATCCGCCCAGAAGATGCCCGCCCAGGAGATATGCGGCAGTACGGAGTGAGGCTTCCATTACGCCGCCGGAAGTGCCAAAGATGACCCCAGCCCCAGTTCCGGTTTCAATCAGGCTGTCAAATTTCTCATCGGGCAGTTTGTCAAAATTGATGCCGTATTTTTTGATCATTCGCGCCAGTTCCCTCGTTGTAATCGCTGCGTCAACATCACGGATTCCATCACCAACTGCGGACTGGCCCTCGCGGGTTGCTTCGAACTTTTTTGCGGTGCAAGGAATGACCGAGACAAAGAAGATGTTTTTGGGGTCAAGCCCTAATTTTTTGGCAAAATGGGTTTTATAAATCGCGCCAAACATTTGCTGGGGCGACTTGCAAGTGGAAAGATTGGCAATAAATTCCGGGAAATAATGCTCACAGTATTTTACCCAGCCCGGTGAACAAGAGGTGATGAGGGGCAGAGGGCCATCAGAAATTTTCTCATCAGGAATTTTCTCGTCGGATAACTTTCCGTCGGATAATTTTCCGTTTTTAGTTAAGCGTTCAACCAGTTCCTTGGCTTCTTCCATGACCGTAAGGTCAGCGGTGAAATCCATATCATAAACGCCGTCAAAGCCAAGCCGTTTCAGCACGGCCGCCAGTTTCCCCTCAACGAACTCGCCCGGCTTACCGCCAAAGCATTCGCCAAGCGTAACCCGGATTGACGGCGCGGCACAGACAGCAACGTGGATATCAGGGTCGGCCAAGGCTTTAAAGACCGCTTCGGTTTCATCTTTTTCATAAAGCGCCCCAACCGGGCAAGCGACAATACATTGGCCGCAAGCAATACAAGGGACATCTTTTAACCCGGCTTCAAAAGCACAGCCAACGCTGGTGTCAAAACCGCGGTTTATCGCCCCGATCACAGATATTTCTTGCAGTTCAGCGCAAGCGGCAATACACCTGCGGCAACGGATGCACTTGCTATTGTCGCGGACAATTGAGGAGTGGTTGTCTTCAAGCTCAAACTCATTCATTTTGCCTTTGAAACGATTTTCATCAGAAACGCCAAGGTCAGCACTCATTTTTTGGAGCTCGCAGGTCTGGTTTCTGATACAAGACAGGCAGTCCTTGTTGTGGTCGGAGAGAATAAGCTCAAGATTGGCCTTGCGGCTTTTCTGGACGGCGGGGGTATTGGTAAATATTTCCATTCCCTCACTAATTGGCTGGACACAAGCCGCTGGCATTGAGCGGGCATTTTTTACTTCGACCAGGCAGATCCGGCAAGAGCCGATGGCATTTATTTCCTTCATGTAACATAGGGTCGGAATGTCAATGGCCGCCTCGCGGCAAGCTTCGAGGATGGTCAGGTTGGGGGCGACTTCGTACTCGCGGTTGTTGATTTTTATCTTGATTTTGCTCATTTTGTCTCCTTTGGATTGCGGATCAAGTCCGCAATGACGAGGCTCTTTGTCCTTTTGGATTGCAGTTTAGGTCCGCAATGACGGCTCTTTGTCCTTTTGGATTGCAGTTTAGGTCCGCAATGACGACTCTTTGTCCTTTTGGATATCTTTGTCATTGCGGATTTTCGAGCCGCAATCTAACCGATATTGATGGCGCTAAATTTGCATTTATCATGGCAAACACCGCATTTCACGCATTTTTCCTGCATGATAAAATGGGGCTTCTTTACTTCTCCGCAAATTGCATCGGTCGGGCAAGCGCGTTTGCAAATCGTACAGCCGATACATTTTTCGTTAATGACATATTGGAAAAGGGCCTTGCAGACCCCGGACGCACATTTTTTGTCATTGATATGTGTTTCGTATTCATGCCGGAAATATTTAATCGTTGATAAAATCGGGTTCGGTGCAGTCATTCCCAGCCCGCAAAGCGAAGAGGCCTTAATGTGTTCGCCCAGCTCCTCAAGTTTTTCTAGGTCGCCCACTTCGCCCCTGCCCTCGGTTATATTTTCAAGGATTTCCATCATTCGCTGCGTCCCAATCCGGCACGGCGTACATTTTCCGCAGGATTCTTCAACGGTAAAGTCAAGGAAATAGCGGGCGATATCAACCATGCAGTTATCTTCGTCCATAATAATCATTCCGCCTGAACCCATCATTGAACCAATCGAAAGCAGGTTGTCAAAGTCAATCGGGATGTCAAACAGCTCGGCCGGGATGCAGCCGCCGGACGGGCCTCCGGTCTGGGCAGCTTTAAAAGCTTTGCCGTTAGGGATTCCGCCGCCAACCTGTTCAGCAACGGTGCGGAGTGTTGTCCCCATCGGCACTTCAACCAGGCCGATATTTTTTATTTTGCCGCCAAGGGCAAAAACCTTTGTCCCGGTAGAGTTTTCCGTTCCAAGCTTCGAAAGCCACTCCGGCCCGTTTAGGATAACCGGGGGAATGCAAGCAAAGGTTTCAACGTTGTTTAGGATCGTCGGCTTCCCGAACAGGCCTTTGATGGCCGGGAAAGGCGGGCGCGGGCGCGGTTCGCCGCGATGTCCCTCAATTGATGTTAAAAGGGCAGTTTCCTCGCCGCAGACAAAAGCCCCGGCCCCCAGCCGGATATTGATGTCAAAATTAAAGCCGGTCCCGAAAATATCTGTGCCAAGCAAGCCAAAATCCCTTGCTTGCTTGAGGGCAATTTCAAAACGGTTGACGGCAATCGGATATTCGGCGCGAACATAAACAAAACCTTCGTCAGCTTTGATGGCATATCCGGCGATTGCCATTGCTTCAATAACGGCGTGAGGGTCGCCCTCAAGAATCGAGCGGTCCATAAAAGCCCCGGGGTCGCCCTCATCAGCATTGCAAACGACATATTTTTTGTCGGAATCAGTCAAATAAGCATAAGCCCACTTTCGCCCGGTCAAAAAGCCAGCCCCGCCGCGGCCGCGGATTCCGGAAGCCTTTACCATGTCGATGACCTCTAGGGGCGTCATGGTTGTAAGGGCTTTGGCTAAAGCCTGGTAACCATCACGGGCTATGTATTCCTCGATACATTCCGGGTCAATGATGCCGCAGTTTTTGAGGGAAATTTTGTGCTGGTATTTAAAAAAGTCCGTCTCATGGAAAGAAATCAGTTTTCCGTCAACAATTGCCTCATGGTATACTTTGCGGAGGACCGGCTCGCCGCCGATTAGGTGTTTGGTAACGATTTCTTCAATGTCATCCGGCTCGACAAGTTCATAAAATATTTCATCGGGATGGGTGATAATCAAAGGGCCAAGGGCGCATAAGCCGTGGCAGCCAGTCACAACGACTTTGATTTTGTCCTCTAAGCCATGGGTTTTTAGGGATTCTTTAAGTTTCTTAAGAATCGCGTTGCAGCCCGAAGAGTGGCAGCCAGTCCCGCCGCAGACAAGAACGTGTTTTTCGCCATTTGCGGCCGCTGTGTCCCCGGTGCGGATGGCAATGCTGTTTTTGAATTTGTCCCTAAGGGCAGTCAGTTCATTTATGTTTTTCATATTTATCCATGCTCCATTCAAAGTCAATTTTATCATATAAAATTTTTTATCCTTTTAAAATTTTTATATGATAAAATTTTTTATCCTTTTAAAATTTTTATTCTTTTAAATTTGCTATTTTTTTAAGGCTGCCCAATGCTATCAAGAGCTATGGGGTCATGACTCCGTATATTTCTTTAATATATCATCGACATCTTCGGGCTTTTCTATGCGTCCATAAACATCTTCGTTGACCAGAAAGACCGGAGCAAGCCCGCAAGCCCCGATACAGCGGGTTGCGTCAAGGGAATAACGGCCGTCTTTTGATGTTTCGCCAGGCTTTATGCCTATATTTGCGGAAATCCGGTCAAGGATATCCTTTGCCCCTTTGACATAACAAGCCGTCCCCATGCAGACGGAAATGGCAATCTCGCCTTTGGGATTGAGGACGAATTGGGAATAAAAAGTAACAATTCCGTAAATCTCGCTCATTGAAACGCCAGTTTCATCGCTGATGATTTGCTGGACTTCAAGCGGAAGATAACCGTAAATTTCTTGCGCTTTTTGTAAGATTGGCATGATCGAGCCTTTAATATCTTTGTGTTCGGCAATCATTGCGATCAGTTTTTCTTTTTGCTCGCTTGTTCCCATAAAACCAGCGGTTGTTTTTATTTTTTTCATGTTACACCTCTTGAAACTGCAAAAAACTTTAGTTTATAATTATGAAGTGGAAATTTAATTTCCACATATATTCATTATTGTGCCGCCGAAGCTGCTATTAAAATACTGCTAATTTTTCCCCAACTTCATGGACTTTAATCAAGTTCGTTGTCCCGGACTGGCCAACAGGGATTCCGGCGGTAATGATGATTAAGTCACCCTCGCTGATATTTTTCCCGGCCAGGGAAGCGTTAATCGCCCCGGTAATCATGTCGGCGCTGGTCACTTCTTCTTTGGTCAGGACCGGGGTAACGCCCCAAGCCAGCTGGAGCTGGTGTTTGACAAGGTCGTCAGGAGTGCCGCCGATGATGGGGCATTGGGGGCGGAATTTTGAGACATTGCGTGAGGTGTCGCCGGATTTGGAAACAACAAGAATCGCGGCGGCCTCAAGGTCATGGGCAGTAGTAACGGTGGCATGGGAGATGGCGTTGGTTACCGATGGCTCTGGCTTGTAAGAGCTTGTGATAAAGCGTTTCTTAAAGTCAATATTGCTTTCGGTGCGGGTTGCAATCCGCGCCATTGTTTTTACTGCTTCGACCGGATATTTGCCGACTGATGTCTCGGCGGAAAGCATTATTGCACTTGTTCCGTCATAAATCGCGTTGGCAACGTCAGAAGCTTCCGCTCTGGTCGGGCGCGGCTTGGTAATCATCGATTCAAGCATTTGCGTGGCAGTAATGACATTTTTGCCTTGGCGGTAAGCTTTTTTGATTAGTTCTTTTTGGATCGCCGGAAGGTCAACAAATTCAAGTTCAACGCCTAAGTCACCGCGGGCAACCATCAGGCCGTCAGCCACGGCAAGAATGGCATCGGTATTGTCAACGCCCTCGGCATTTTCGATTTTGGCAATGATGTTAATCCGTTCGCCGCCCATCCGGCGCAGTTCTTCTTTGATTAGGCGGATATCTTCGTCCGAGCGGACGAATGAAGCGGCAATAAAGTGAAAGCCAAGTTCGGTAATCAGCCTTAGGTCAGCGCGGTCTTTTCCGCTGATAAAGGGGATATTGAGGCTGACACCGGGGACATTCACGCTTTTTTTGTTTGAGACAAATCCGCCGTTGATGACGCGGGTGGTGACGCTGTTGCTGGAAACGTGTTCGGCGATCAGTTCAATCAGGCCGTCATCTAAGAGGATTCGCGTCCCGGATTTGATATCTTTAAACAGGCCTTCATAGCTAATGCTGGCTTTTGTTGCCGTGCCTTCGACTTTTTCTGCGGTCAGGGTAAAAATGCTGTCCTCAATCAGTTCAGCTCTTCCGCCTTCGAATGTGCCGAGCCTGACTTCCGGGCCTTTGGTGTCGGCCAGCAGGGCAACGGTTGCCCCGGTTTCTTCGCAGACCGAGCGGACAAGGGCGACTCGCTCCTTTAGTTCATCGTGCGTTCCGTGGGAGAAGTTGAAGCGGGCGACATCCATTCCGGCTTCAATCAAGGCTTTTATTGTTTCGGCGTTGTCGGTTGCCGGGCCGAGGGTGGCAACGATTTTCGTTTTTCTCATTATATGGCTTGCTCCTATATATACTTTATATTTTTTACTTTATATTTCACGTTTATTATTGTAGCATGGGTTTTCGGGATTAGCAACTCTCGATTTGGGGTTGCTATTTATTCCGCGTTACGAGCTGCCGATTCAACTCCTCAGCGGTTACACCGCGGAAACGAGAGTTGTCGATGGGGCGTCCGGCACGCTTTCGCTCCGAGAGATACTCCGCGCGTTACGAGAGCTGCCAATTCAACGTCCGGCACGCTTTCGCTCCGAGAGAAATGTTGCGTTACATAATGCGGTTAAGTACACCGCATAAGTAACGACATTTCTCAAGGGCCGGTCTTTTGAATCGCACTCTCGCTTTCGCGGCCTGTGTCATTGCGGCCTCCGCACTTGTCATTGCGATATCCGAATTGTGTCATTGCGGTCTCCGCGTTTGCCATTGCGGCATCCGAGTTGTGTTATTGCGGCCACCGAGCCGCAATCCCGGCATTGTAAATAAATTATTGATAAATTATTAATAAATATTTACCATCTTCTTGACTTTAAAAGCAATAACCCTTATACTACCTATAAAGGTATAAGGAAATAAGCCCGATAATAATATTAATAGTACATAAATAAGTACTAATAGGATAAAAGGACATTAAAATGCAAAATGACGAGTATATCATAAACCCTGATTGCCCGGTGTTAAACTCGATGATGTTGACAGAAGAGAAGAAAACTAACTTAAATATTATGTATAAAGAGCAGCAAATATTATATTCTTTAAGTAAAAACGGTGAAGTTGCGCTGGTTGCCTCATCATTAAATATTTCAGATGAAAAGAATATGATATATGATGTTAGCAATGACAAAATTTCACGTGTTTATGATAAAGAAGATGGCTTTCCTAGTATAGAAGAAGCTATTAAAGCGCAAATTAATAACAGTGGTTTTGAATTAAGTGATTTTCCCAATATAGATTTAAGAATTTGTGTATGGCATAATCATCCTAACGGAAATGGAATATCCGTTGCGGACCTGACTGTCCTGGTAGACACGTGTCCACTAATTTCCGAATTTTACCTTGATAATGTAAATATCCTCAGGTTGGTTTTAAACAAAAAGCTTAGGGAAAAAATAATGAAAAGTGAAGAGTTTAGAAGAGTATTAAGACATGACATAATAAAGCAAAAAAAGGAAAGCACAAAGGCAATGGAGCATAAAATTGATGAGATTGAAAAGAAATATCACGATTATTTTTTAAAGTGTTTTACTGAAAAATTTGAGGCTCAAAAAGCGGGGAGAGCCTATATTAACCCAACGTTTGACAAGGCTTATTCAGAATTTACGGAAAGAATGAAAAAAATAAAAGAAGAATTTATAATAAAGGATTTGCCGGATGGATTTGATGTGAAAAAAATCCGTAAAGTTAAAGAAAAGAAAGGAGAGTCATAATGACAGACAGGTACGTAGGTGAAGAAGATATCATTAATTACCTTAGAGAAAATCCTGATGAACCAGTGGTTTCGATATACGAAAAGTTGAAGCCATGCGTATTGGGAGGGTTTCCGGTTGATGACATAGCTCTTTTTTGCGATGACATCAAATGTGGTGAGATAATTGAGTTTATGGATCCTCAATACCGGGGCTTTAATTGGGTGCTTATCTGGGCAAAAATCAGAAGCAACCGGGCAGCAAAATTAAATTCATAGATATACAGAAGCGCCTGCATGAAAGCCAGCCTAAAAAAAGCTCGTCAAGAAAAAACACTTGACAGGCTTTTTTTTTGGTTGTATGATAGCAGTCGGGGATAATTTTGAATTAAGGGTGGAGCATGGAAAAAATCGTAAAACAAGGCATTTTATATGATTATTATGGTGACCTTTTGACGGAACACCAGAAAAAAATCTATGAGGATTTTGCCTACAACAATTTATCCTTAAGTGAAATTGGCAAAGAATATCAGATTAGCCGCCAGGCAGTTTATGATATAATCCGCCGCAGCGATGACGCAATGATGCTGTTTGAGGACCGGCTTAAGATGATTGACCGCTTTAAGCGGATTCGCGCCAAAGTTGATGAGTTAAGCGGCCATGTCAATAACAAATTTATCGGCAGGACTGATTTGACTGTGATAGTCAATACAATCGCTGAAGAGATACTTGACGAGCTGATGTAAGGAGCAAACGTGGCATTTGAAAGCCTGACCGAAAAACTGCAAAACGTTTTCAAGAAACTCAAAAGCAAAGGCCGCCTTAGCGAAGAAGATGTCCGCCTTGCCTTAAGAGAGGTAAAGATGGCCCTGCTTGAAGCAGATGTCAGCTTTAAGGTTGTCCGTGAATTTATCAAAGCGGTGGAAGAGCGGGCGATTGGCTCTGATGTAATGAACGGGCTTAATCCCGGCCAGATGGTCATCAAAATTGTTAATGAAGAAATGACCAGCTTAATGGGTTCGGAAACGAAAGAGCTTCGTTTTGCGCCGGGCAAATCAATTACCGTCATTATGATGTGCGGCCTGCAAGGTTCGGGCAAAACGACCACGGCGGCGAAAATTGCCGGGCAGATTAAGAAAAAAGGCAAAAAATCATTGCTTGTGGCCTGTGATATTTACCGTCCGGCCGCCATTTTGCAATTGCAGATAAATGCCGAAAAGCAGGAAGTTGATTTTTTTTCGCTGGGCGACAAAGAAAAACCAGCCCGGATTGCCAAGGCTGCCTATGAATATGCCGCCAAAAACGGACACAACGTCATTTTCCTTGACACAGCCGGACGTTTGCATATTGATAATGAAATGATGGCGGAATTAAAGGAAATCAGCGAGACGGTCGCAATTACCCAGACCTTATTGGTTGTTGACGCAATGACTGGCCAGGACGCGGTTAATGTCGCCAAGGAATTTAATGAGCAAATCGGCGTTGATGGAATTATTTTATCAAAAATGGACGGTGACACCCGCGGCGGAGCGGCCCTTTCGGCCAAAGCGGTGACGGGGAAGCCGATTCTTTATGTCGGGATGGGCGAAAAATTATCCGAGCTTGAGCAATTTTATCCCGACCGGATGGCCAGCCGCATTCTCGGAATGGGAGATGTCCTTTCCTTAATCGAAAAAGCTCAGGCCAATATTGACATTGACGAAGATAAAGAGCGGGACATGGCGGCCCGGCTCAAGAAAGGCAAGTTTGATTTTGATGATTATCTTGAGAGCATGAAGCAAATGCGCAATATGGGCGGGCTTACCTCATTGCTTTCAATGATGCCGGGAATGGGCAAGCAGATGAAAGACTTAGAAGCATTAGCCGACGACAAAAAATTAGCCCATATGGAAGCAATTGTTTTGTCAATGACCAAAAACGAGCGCAAGAATCCCAAGCTTCTTAATCCCAGCCGGAAAGCACGGATTGCCAGGGGTTCAGGTGTTGACATCAGCGAGGTTAACCGCTTCATCAAGCAGTTTGAGCAATCACAAAAAATGATGAAGCAAATGCCCGGACTGATGGGCGGCCGCAAAGGCCGGGGAATGAGCAGTATGTTAGGAGGGAAATTTCCCTTTTAAGATAAAAAAATTTTAAGATAAAAAACTTAAAAAATTTAAAAAATTTAAAAAGAAAATTTTACGGAGGAACTAAAAATGGCAGTAAAAATAAGGTTAAGAAGAATGGGGCAAAAAAAAGTACCTTTCTACCGGATCATCGTGGCTGATTCAAGATCGCCAAGAGATGGGCGTTTTATCGAAGAAATTGGCACTTACAATCCCAATACCGATCCAAGTACCTTTAAAGTTGATGAAGAATTGGCAAAAAAATGGCTTAATGACGGGGCGCAGCCAACTGAAATCGTTGCAAAAATTTTCAAAATTGCCGGAATCAAAAAAGATAAATAAGGTCGTTATTTGAAAGGTAGGGGTTTCATATGAAAGAATTGATTGAAATAATCGCCAAGGCTTTAGTTGACCATCCGGAAGAAGTTTTTGTGACCCAAAAAGAGGATGCGCGGACTATTATGCTTTCGCTTCACGTTGACCAATCGGACGTGGGAAAAGTAATCGGAAAGCAAGGTAAAATCGCCAAGGCAATCCGGGCTGTCGTCAAGGCGGCCGCAACAAAAGAATCAAAGCGGGTTGATGTTGAAATTATGTAAGAAAATTCACTAGGACGATGGATTAAATGGACAACAGATTAAGGGTTGGCGTCATTGCTTCGCCCCACGGCCTTAAGGGTGAGGTAAAGGTTTTTCCGACAACCGATAATGCCAGCAGGTTTAAAAAACTAAAAGCAGTAATGATGGATAATGGTTCGGAATTTGTCAAGTTGGCCATTACCGGGCTCAAATTTTCCGGTAAATTTGTTGTTCTTAAATTTTCCGGCTTTGAACGGATTGAAGATGCCCAAAAATGCAAAGGCTTTGGGCTTTGGATTGACCGTGAAGATGCCGTAAAATTAGCCAAAAATGAGTTTTTCATCGCCGACTTGATTGGAATGCAGGTCATCGATGAAGATAGTAAGGAGTTAGGGGAAATAAAAGATGTCATCCAAACCGGGGCAAATGATGTTTATGTCGTCAAGCAAAAAGAGGGCAAAGACCTGCTTTTCCCGGCGATAAAAGAATGTATTTTGGATATCAATGCTGAAAAAAGGATTATCCGTGTCCATGTGATGGAAGGTTTATTGGAATGCTGAATTTTCATGTTTTGACCTTATTTCCGGATATGATTGATAATATCCTAAAGACCAGCATTATCGGCAGGGCAATAGCTAACGGGCATATATTGACCGAAGTGGTCAATATCCGCGATTTTACGAATAGCAAGCATAAAAAGGTCGATGATTATCCTTATGGCGGCGGGGCGGGGATGCTTTTACAGGCCCAGCCGATCTATGACGCATATCTATCGATTATGAATAACATAAAAGATAAAGCACCAAGGGTAGTTTACGTGACCCCGCAGGGGAAGCTTTTTAACCAGCAAATGGCAAAGGAACTGGCCGAAGAAGAAAATATTGTTTTATTATGCGGCCATTATGAGGGGATTGACGAGCGTGTCCTGTTAGAAATTGTGACGGACAATATTTCAATTGGTGATTATGTGCTGACTGGCGGCGAGCTTCCGGCAATGGTGGTTGTTGACGCGGTTTCCCGGATGGTGCCGGGGGTTTTGTCAAACGCCTCTTCCGGTGAAAACGAAAGCCTAAGCAATTTTCTCCTTGAATATCCGCAGTATTCCCGGCCGGAAGTCTGGCAGGACAGGCGCGTGCCGGAAATTCTTTTATCCGGCGACCATGCCAAAATTGACAAATGGCGATGTGAGCAAGCAGTAATGCGGACGAAGGAGAGACGTCCTGATTTATATGAAAAATATCTGAATGAAGGGTAATATAGATGATAAAATTTATCAGAGAAGTACTGCTTAAGGGTACGAAAAACCGATCTGCGCCTTATATTTTTCTTGTCCTTTGTTTTTATGCGGTCGTACTGTTTATCTATGAAGGTATTTTTTGGGAACCGATCCATGTCCAGATCCGCCTTGTCCTAAATACGATTAATTTGTCCAGTTTCATATTGCTTAACCGCAGCCGTTTAAGCGATGCAGTCATTGGTTTTACATATCCGATGATTTTTATCACGAACTTGGTCATCGGCTCACTTGTCATGGGCGGTGATTTCAACCTGTTTATTTATGCGATCGGCGCGGCCATTATTTCTTTGACTTATTTAAAGCCCAAGGCGTTGCTTCTTTATGTTATTACCTACAGCACCGCGACGGGCATTATTATTTTCGTTTTTGGGATAAACCTTTTGGGCTATGAATTTTCGATCATCATTAATGCTATCTATTGGCTCTGTGCCGCCGGGATAAACGTCATGCTTTATATTTTCTGCAAATTCTATGAAACGATGATTAGGACTTTGACAGAAACCAAAAACAATCTGGAAGTCGCCACAAAAGCAAAAAGCCAATTCCTTGCAACAATGTCACATGAAATTCGCACCCCAATGAACGCAATTATCGGGATAACCCAAATGCAGCTCCAAAAAAACAACAATCCCGATGATATTTTGGCATGGGAGCGGGTTTATATGTCGGGAAGCACGTTATTAGGCATTATCAATGATATCCTTGATTTATCCAAAATCGAAGCCGGGAAGCTGGAGCTGAATCCCTCTGCTTATGATGTCCCGAAGCTGATTCACGACTCGGCGCAGCTTAACGCAATGCGGATTGGCGAAAAAGAAATCAAATTTTTGCTCGAAGCGGATAAAAAATTGCCGGAAAAATTATTTGGTGATGAGCTTAGGATCAGGCAGATTCTTAATAATCTTTTATCGAATGCTTTTAAATATACCGAAAAAGGCTCGGTCAAATTGTCAATCAGCCATGACGAGATAGCAGACGATGAAGTTTTGCTTACCCTTACTGTCGAAGATACTGGGCAAGGCATGAAAAAAGAAGACAGCGCAAAGCTTTTTTCCGAAGAGTATGTTCGTTTTAATGCTGAATCCAACCGCGTCATCGAAGGGACTGGGATTGGCTTAAACATCACCCAGACGCTGACGGCGATGATGGACGGAAGTGTTGCGGTTGAGAGCGAATACGGAAAGGGCAGTATTTTTACCGTCAAATTAAAGCAGAAAACGATTCCGGGGACTGCCCCGATTGGCGCATTGGTTTCAAAAAAGCTAACTCATTTTGCCTTTAGCGACCAAAAGGAACGGCAAAATTTAAGCTTTGAAATCATGCCTTACGGCACGGTCTTAATTGTTGATGATGTTGATATTAACCTTTATGTTGCCGAGGGCCTGATGTCGCCCTATGAACTTCAGATTGAGACGGCCACAAGCGGTTTCCAGGCCATTGAGTTGCTTGAAACTAAGTCTTACGATATTGTTTTCATGGATCATATGATGCCTCAGATGGATGGGATTGAGACCACGAGAAGAATCAGGGAAAAAGGTTATCAGGGGACGATAATCGCGCTGACTGCCAATGCGCTGGTTGGCAATGACAAGATGTTTAAGGATAACGGCTTTGATGATTTTATCGCCAAGCCGATTGATGTCAGGGAGCTTAACGACAAGCTTAACCAATGGGTAAGGGATAAGCACCCGGACGAAGCCAAGAAGCATAAACCGAAGCTATTAAAAGCTGATAATGCCAAAGCACCAGATATTGATAAAAAGCTGATTGAAGTATTCTTAGGCGATGCCAAAAAGGCCGCGATAACGTTAAGGGAAACGGTTGCTTCACATGACATGAAGCTTTTTACCATCACGATTCACGCGATGAAGTCAGCGTTAGCGAATATCGGCGAAAAAGAAAAATCCGTTCTGGCCGGAAGATTAGAAGAGGCCGGGCGGGAATCTGACGCGGCATTTATTTCCGCGCATTTTGGCGGGTTTATTGATTCGTTAGAGTCGCTAATTAAAAAGCTTTCCGGCGTGGTAACTGACGTTGCAAAAGTTGTTGATGATTCGGCGGTGGTTGAGGACAGTGTTTATTTGAAAGAGCAGCTTATGATGATTAAGATAGCTTGCGATGAGTATGATGAAAAGGCGATTTATGGCATTCTTGACAAAATAAAAGAAAAAGAGTGGAAGAATGAAACGCTTAAGGGCCTTGATGAGATTAATCGGCTGATTTTCTTTGAGAGTGATTTTGAGGGGGCGGCAGGGGTTGCGGAGGCAATATAAGAGATTCCGCATGGCTCGCTTTCGTAGCTTTCGTCATTGCGGCCTCCGAGCCGCAATCCCAGTATGGGTCACAGTGCATGAGCAAATAAATTTCCACTTATGCTGTTTCCGCGTACGTCACTCGACTTGCTTTCGTTCCGAGGTACTCCGCGCGTTCGAGAGTGTCAATTCACCGCCCGACCCGCTTTCGCTCCGAGAGAATCGTTGCGTTACGTAAATTCGCAAAGGACGCGAATTAAGTAACGACGATTCTCAAGGGTCGGTCTTATGAATCGCACTCTCTATCGCACGATGAAGTGTTTGTAATAGTTTGTCCCTCTTTCGCTCTGTGTCATTGCGGACTTGCTCCGCAATCTCAAGTTGTAACTGGAATGTACATGAGCAAAAAATTTTCCACGCACTACCCTTTGAGACAAAGAAATCATAAAATGCACAATTGAGGGAAAAATAAAAAAAATCGCGAGCAATATTCCTTATTATGAAATAGGAATTTGCCGCGATTTATTTTTATGACCGAAAATTGGGCATTTTGCTTTTGATTTCGCAGTCTCACGGGCATAAGTGGGATTTTTTTGCTCATGTACTGTATAGTACGGGAAATACCATATTGGGATTGCGGCTCGGAGGCCGCAATGACAAGGTCGCGAAAGCGGGTCGAGCGGTGAATTGACACTCTCAAACGCGCGGCATTAGATTGCGGCTCGGAGGCCGCAATGAAAAGCGAAAAATTTAGTCTTGCAATTTGAGAAAGGCTGTGCTATATTAGTAATGTTGCAAAAACGATGGTCCGCTGTACATGATGAGAGTATATTGAACATCCGTAGGAAATGAAAGGATTATTTGCGAAATGAACGCGATTATCAGAGAAATTGAAAAAGAACAACTCAAAAAAGAAGTTCCCGTCTTTCATGTCGGCGATACTGTAAAAGTGCATTGCAAAATCAAAGAAGGAAACCGCGAGCGGATTCAGATTTTCGAAGGCACAGTCCTTAAACGCCAAGGCGGAAGCAACCGCGAAACCTTTACCGTCCGGAAATCATCAGGCGGAATCGGCGTTGAAAAAACTTGGCCGCTTCACTCACCAAGCGTAGAAAATATCGAAGTAACCAGACGCGGTAAAGTCAGAAGAGCAAAGCTTTACTACTTGCGCAGCCGGATTGGCAAGAAAGCCAAAGTAAAAGAATTAATTACACGTTAGTTGCAGTTACTTGTACCCAATAGGTGACCACTTTGCGCGTCACCTATTTAAAGCCTTATATAATTCGCAGCTACCATAGCATTTAATGAGAATGCGGTACACAAAGTTGTATTGCATTCTCTAGCGGTGATGGGGCGGCGAATCTATTAAACTATACATAAATTTATAAATAAATTATCTTAGGAAAGGGGTGAAATTCTGGGCAAATTCTATGCGATATTATTATTGACAGCAATATGGTGTATCCTGCAAGAAAGCTTCACTATTTATACGATTGTAATTGGACTGCTTATCAGCATTGCCGGCATGGTTTTTGTCCATCATTTTCTGGCCTTACCTAAGATATCCGGCATCAAGCCGCGGATATTTATTTATCCCTTTTATCTGCTCTGGCAAGTATATATTGCTGATTTTTCAGTAATTAAAACAATTTTTTCTAACCCTCATGTCGAAATTGTTAAAATAAAAACCAAATTAACCAATAATGCTTTGCGGCTTGTCCTTGCAAATTCGATTTCCCTTGTGCCGGGTTCATTGTCCCTTGACCTGAACGAAGATGAGATTACGGTCTTGTGGTTAGGCGAAAAATCAAAGCTTCCGGATTCGGCAGAGGGGGTTGATGAAATAATCAAAGGCAAGCTGGAAAGAGCATTGTTAAAATCGCAAAAAAACTAGCGCAACGCGGAAAGAGGCATATTTTGCACATGATGTATATTTTTTGGATTTTGATGGCATTTATGATTATATATCTCGTCCGGGTATTGATTGGCCCTTCGATTTGGGACCGTTTGGTAGGTTTTAGCTTGATTTCATCAAAGATTATTCTATTAATCGTTGTTTATGCTTCAATAATGGAAATTAATTATTATCTGGATTTTGCCATTGCTTATGCCCTGCTAGGGTTTATCTGCATTAGTTTTATCACAATTTTCTTGCGGGGCAGGCTAAAGGAGGAAAAATAATGCTGTTAATTATCGGTAATGCGATTATCATCGCCGGGATTGCCATTATTATAATCGGCATAATTGGGATTCACAAACATAAGAGCTTTTACACCCGGATTCTCATCGCTGCCAAAATTGATACCGTTGGCGCAATAACCATCCTCTTGGGAATAGCCCTAAAGCATGGACTTAGTTTTTTTTCCTTGAAAACTTTGCTACTGTTATTGATTATCGTTATCCTAGAGCCGCTGACTTCGCATATAATTGCGCGGACGGCATACTTAAGCGGCTATCAAGTTGAAGCGGGAAATATAGTTGAAGAGCAGGGCTTTAAAAAAATTGAATCATAAATTATAGATTCAATTCAAATCGCAGATTCGGCGAACCATAGATTCAATTTGAAACGTAGATTCGATCGAATCCGCGATTCGGGTAGCTTTGAAAGGAGTATTAGCATAGTTGATCCAAATTTTCCTCGTTTTCTGGCTGATTAGCGCCCTTTTAATCATCATCGACAAGCAGTTAGTCCATTTGATTATCCATCTGGGGATTTTTTCAATGATTTCATCAGTCTGCTTTTTCCTGCTGGCTGCCCCCGATGTCGCTTTGGCGGAAGCGGTTGTTAGTGTTTTTACAACGATTATTTTTATCGTTTGCTTTGAAAAATATTATAGCCTGGTCGATGTATCGGTTGTTAAGGACAGCAAAGGCAAGATCTGGCGGAAACTACTCCCAATCGGATTTTGCGCTTTGCTGGCAGTGATGTTTTTGATGTTCATTCCCGATGTTCCGGCGAGTATATACTTAAAAGACAAGTATATCACAATGTTCGCTGAAGATATCGGCGGTGAAAATGCCGTGACAGCGATTTATCTTGGTTATCGCGTCTATGATACGCTTTTTGAAGCCTTGATGCTTTTAGTCAGTATCGCCGCAATTATCCATTTGTCGTGGCATGAGGGAAAAGCCCAAATTGAGGAACAGGGCGAAAGCGGAATGGGGAATTATCGTATTGCCAGCGCGACAATCCGGATTATCGTTCCAGTCCTAGTTTTATTCAGTTTTTATTTGATGGTAAATGGGCATATTTCCCCCGGCGGCGGATTCCAGGGCGGGGCGGTAATCGCCGTTTTGTTTATTTGCCGTTATATTATTTACCATCTTCATGATGTGAAGATTGATCGGATTATTATTCTGGAAAAACTGGTATTTGTGTTAATTGCGGTGGTTGTGATTTATTTCATTTTCCTTGGCGCAGGAAGCTGGCTTTCGCTTCCCGGCGAGGTATATTTACTCATTATGAATCTGTTGATCGGGGTTAAAGTTGCCTGTGGCTTGCTGGTGATGTTTTATCGTTTTGTCATTTATGAAAGGAAGTAATACCATGTTTAACCATGTAGGAATAATAGAAATTTTTGCGGTCATCGTTTTTTTCTTAAGCTTTTATGGCTTGATTACTAGCAAAAACATTATCAAATCAATTGCTTCAATTGGAATCATGGAAATTGCCGTGATTATGTTTTTTCTTGGTATCGGCTTCTTTGACGGCATGAAGCCGCCAATTGGCGCGAACCTTGAAAATGCCGCCGACCCTTTACCGCAAGCGTTAGTAATTACGACCATCATCATCGGGATTACCATCTGCGCGGTTAATTTATCAATGCTGATTACCCTTTGCCGCCAGCATAAAGCGGCCGATTGGGATGTAGTCGAAAAAAAATCATCGGAGTAACGTAATGCTGTATTTATTCTCATTAATGCCAGTTGTTTTGGCAATCCTGTTATATATCATTCCCTATGTAAGGGTCATTAAATCAATGGCGCTTTTTTGCCAGCTTGGACTTACCGCAAGCTCTGTTTACATTTTCTTTTTAAGCAAAAGCGAGGAAATAGTCACGAATATTGGCGATTATGAAAGTGTGCTGGGCATAACTTTGCGGTCGGACACCTTGTCATCAGTTTTTGTGGCCCTGACATCTTTTTTGTTTTTAGTCGTCGTTATTTATGGCTTTAATGATAATTACGGACGGTTTTATTGGTTTTTCATGTTTATTTGGCAAGGCTTGTTAAACGGCCTGTTTCTTTCCAGTGATTTATTTAATATGTTTGTCTTCATTGAAGTTGCAACAATTATTGTTTCGGTGCTGATGATGTATAAACGCGATAACCGCTCCATGTATGACGGAATGGTTTATTTGATGATAAATACAGTTGCGGTGCAATTTTATTTATTTGGGATTGGTTATATCTACAAATTGACCGGGGTGCTTGACATTGATGCGGCAATGAAAATTATGAAGCAGATGGATCCAGCAACATTTTATCTGCCGTTTGCCTTAATTATGACTGCGATTAGCCTAAAATGTGCGTTAGTTCCGCTATTCGGGTGGCTTCCGAAAGCGCATGGGACTGCAAGCGCCCCAACGGCGGTTTCAGCTCTGCTGTCAGGGCTGCATATTAAATGTGCGATTTATTTATTTATCCGCTTCCAAATCTTTTTTGAAATGATTGATCTTTCCGTTTTCTTTATCGCAATCGGTATCATTACTGGTTTTGTTGGTTTTATCATGGCCCTGTCGCAGTCGGACATCAAGCTTATCCTTGCCTACCATACCATTTCCCAGATCGGCATTATCATGCTTGCGCTTAATATTCCCGATGCTTATTCGCGGACTGGCGGGGTGTATCACATTATCAATCATGCCATGTTTAAGTCGGCTTTGTTTTTATGCGCCGGGATAATTAATGAGGTGTATGGGACACGCGATATTTACCAAATAAGAGGGGTGCTTAAGCGCCTTCCGCTCGTTGGCGGGGCGACGATTATGGCGATTCTTGGCATTACCGGGGCCCCGCTTTTTAACGGGAGCATTTCCAAATATTTTATTGTTTCCGGGGCTGGTGCTTTTGTTTCGGCCATGATTATTTTAATCAATCTGGGGACGATTATTTCTTTTATTAAATATTCAACTATTCTCTTCGGCGGCAAGAAGCAAAGCATTAACCGGGAAGAAATAGATGTTTTCCGCCAGATGGCAGTGCTTATTTTGGGGATAATCTGCTTTTTCGGCGGTATTTTCGGCGAGCAGTTCATTCATTTCTTGTTTAATATTGATGTCGGCGTTGACGCGGCTGGGTATTTTGAGAAAATACTATTGTTTGCCATAAGTGTTGCTGTGGGGTATGTGGTTTTCCGCTATTATGTGAAGAAGAGTTTGATTTTAAAGAAAATTGGCTCGTTTAGCCAGAATTTCCGCGGAATGTGTGCTTCGCTTGGGGTTTTCTTCGTTTTGGTTTTGATTGCGCTAAGGGTTCTATTATGATATGATAAGATTGCGGCTCAAGGGCCGCAATGACGAGGGGCAAGGGCGGCGATGACGAGGGGCAAAGCCCGCAATCCCATCAGGTGTACATATGGCAAGAAAAAAAGGCCTTACCTTTATAAAGAAAAAAAAACGGATTAAAAAAACCCATATCAAAGAGTTGATTATTTTTATTTTTTCGATTTTGGTGACGGTGTTTCTTTCCTTTGTGCTGGTTTACACTTTTGGCACGAGAACCAGCGTGATTGGGGTTTCGATGGAGCCGGTCCTTTATAACGGTCAGGAAGTTTTGATGGATCGCCTTGTTTATCAATTGACAGCCCCCAAAAAAGGCGATGTAGTGGTTTTTTTGCCCAATGGCAATCCCAACTCGCATTTTTACCTCAAACGGATAGTTGGCGTCCCCGGCGAGACGGTGCAGATTATCGGCGGTTATCTTTATATAAATGACGTCCTTTATGATGAGGACGACAGTATCGACAAAATGGAAGATGAGGGAATCGCCGGAAACATGATTAGGCTAAGGAGTGATGAGTTTTTTGTCCTTGGTGATAACCGCAATAACAGCGAAGACAGCCGCTCCGGCAATATTGGGGTGGTTACCCGTGACGTAATTAGGGGCAAGGCATGGTTTAAGCTTCCGTTCCTAGACGTGCCGATGGGGTTTATTGAGTGAATAAAAGGAGTAAGAAATGAATTATCAGTGGTACCCTGGCCATATGACCAAAGCAAAACGAAGAATGCAGGAAGATATTGGCCTAGTGGACTTGGTGATTGAACTGATTGACGCAAGAATCCCAGTGTCAAGCCGCAATCCGGAAATTGACAATTTGGGCAAAAATAAAGCCCGCTTGGTTCTTTTAAATAAGTCTGATTTGGCTGACGAAAAACATAATCGCTTATGGATGGACGTGTTCAAAGAAAAAGGCTTCCATGTCCTTTTGGTTAATTCAAAAAACGGCCAAGGAATTAAGGCGATTCAAGGCATTGTCAAGGAAGCTTGCCGGGAAAAAATCGAACGTGATCGGCGGCGCGGAATAATTAACCGCCCCATCAGGGCGATGGTGGTTGGCATTCCCAATGTCGGAAAGTCAACTTTTATCAATTCATTTGCCGGAAAAGCTTGCACAAAAACTGGCAACAAACCGGGCGTTACCAAAGGAAAACAATGGATTCGCCTTAATAAAGATTTAGAGCTTCTTGACACACCCGGCATTTTATGGCCCAAGTTTGAAGACCAGACGGTGGGCCTTAGGTTGGCGATGATTGGTTCGATAAAAGATGAAATCATTGACGCAACAGAGCTTTCGCTAAGAATTATCGAATTTTTGCATGAGCATTATCCCCTTGCACTTAATGAGCGTTATGGTATATTAGATTTTGACGACTTTAACGAAGCCCTAAGAATGATTTGCTTAAATCGCCGTTGTTTTTTAAAGGGCGAAGAGCTTCATATTGCCCGCGCCGCCGGAATTGTTTGTGACGATTTCCGCAATGGGCGTTTGGGGCGGATTACGATTGACAGAAACCCGTAAATGAGATGAGGATAAAAGTTGGAAGAATTTCATTCTTTCAACGGCTTTGGAAGGAGCGTAGATATAAAAATGAAAGCTTTCATCAAGGAATTATTAATTACCAGTGTTTATATTTTGGGGGCATTGCTGGCCGCGTTTTTGATTGTGAGGTTTGTGGGAATCCGGACGGAGGTCCACGGCAATTCAATGAATGATACGCTGGTGAACGGTGAAAATTTGATTGTGGATAAAATCAGCTACCGTTTTAGCAATCCGGCCCGCTATGATGTTGTTGTTTTCCCCTACCGCCATGACAAATCGGTCCATTATATCAAGCGGGTAATAGGTTTGCCGGGGGAAACGATTTTTATTGATAAGGATGGCAATATTTTTATTAACGATATTTTGTTAAACGAGTCCTATGGGCGTGAGGTAATTCGCGATCCGGGGCGGGCCGCGGAAGCGATAACGCTGGGTCTTGATGAGTATTTTGTTCTTGGCGACAACCGCAACAATAGTTCGGATAGCCGCGATCCGGCGGTTGGGAATATTTTGCGGAGTGAGTTGGTTGGCAAAGCGTGGGTCAGGATTTGGCCTTTGTCGCGGATAGGGTTCATCAGGCATCAGTAGGGAAAGGCAGGACATGGCAACAGAAAACATCCAAAAGATAAAAGAACGCTTCCAAACGGCGGATTTTGAATTGCTCAAAACCTTATTAATTGAATATCGCGCCGATGAAAGGAGCGGAGTCCGCAAACTTTTTTTGCAAGCTGAAAAACGGATTGCCGAACGGCAAGCAGAAGATGAACGGCTTATTTTGATGTCACGTTTTGAGCGGGAATACGCCCATCACGGCTTGATCTGCGGAGTTGATGAAGTAGGCCGCGGCCCTTTAGCTGGCCCGGTGGTTGCCGGAGCGGT
>Ga0099364_10003595_pt1 | contig 23939 bp, 27 predicted proteins | sample TergutTh196P3_FD_73070 | JGI IMG/M metagenome (GOLD analysis project Ga0099364, IMG submission 73070) | Microcerotermes parvus P3 segment gut microbial communities from Pointe-Noire, Republic of the Congo - Th196 P3 | ecosystem: Host-associated > Arthropoda: Insects > Digestive system > Gut ...
GATTTTGTTTTGAAGGCGAAGGAATTTTTTCGTTGTCGGACAAAGTTCAAGGGTGAGTTGCGTACGCGACTCGACGAAAACTTTCAAATGTTTTGACAATTCTCAATGGCGTTCGGTATATTTCGAAGAGGAAGTTGTGCGTTATCAGAATCGATTAAAAGAAGTTCAGGCTGATCCTGTTCGTTTTAAATTGATTCCTGGTGAGAATCTGCATATCTGGAAGCGATTTAATCAACTCATTGGAATGTCACCGGAAGAACTGCGTAAGGAAATCGAAGCAGACCATGCTATATTTCATAGGATGTTTGATAATATGACTGACGCACAATGGGCGGATTTAGACATTCGGTATGGACGGATAGAAACCACATTGCAAGCTATTGGCAAAGACCCGTCATTGATCCATCTTGTTCCCGGTGAGGATTTGCATATATGGGCTCGCTTAAAGGAGCACGTTGAAATGCCACTTGAGATTTTAATGCAGGAGTTTGAGGCGGATCATGTACTATTGTTTGAATGTCTTTAAATCTGTTTTTCGGAACATTGTATAGCCATTGTCAACAATTCCTGTTTGCTGTAATTTTTCGTCAATCGTTGCTAGATGTTGGTTTATTTTCTGTTCTTCGGTCATAGCCAGCCCCACACGTTGCGGAATACCAGATTCTTTTTTCTTTTCGATGTCGGTTCTTGCATAATTAACCAATTTAGGTATGCTTTCTAAAAATGTTAACACTTTTTCTTTTGATGCGTTGATTTGTTTCGGTGAGTATTGCGCTGGATTGTTCATGCGTTCAATGAACGTCTCGATAGCTGAAACGCAAGCGCCGGTTTCAATAGAGGCGTTGCCAAAATCAGACCCCGACATTTCTTTGCTGTCTGACACTTTTTGTCTGCCAAAATTGATCGTATCGTTATTTTGTACGTATGTTTGAGCAGGGACTGTCATATTAGCAGCCGCCAGTTCTGCAAACGAATTATAAGTCGGTATTTTGTTCATGATTTTGACGAATTTTACAGAGTGCTTTGGATTATACCATATTTGCTGTCACTTTTTGAACTACCCTCTATGATTTCCCTAGAATTCTGATACACTCTTGTTTTGTAACCTAGTCGAATTAACCTAGCAGATAAAACATAGAAGGAGAAATCATGTACGTTTCCGATAAAGATATGGCTTTTTATGCAAGTGAGTATGAAAAAATGAAAGCTCACGTATCCGAAGTTCGTGCGAATCCTTCTAAATTCGGGCTGATTTCTGGGGAAAAACTTCATATTTGGAAGCGGCTCGATGAACTTGAAGTTATGGCAAAAGACGAATGGATGATGATGTCTGAGGCAGAGCATTCATTGATTGCACATTATATTTTGTTTATGCCAAAAGACGTAGGCTTCGATAGACGTTGTGAAATCGTTTACGAAGGATTATGTCGATTGTACAATGCTATCGTAACAGACCCTCACTGTCAAGTTATACTGAAACCAAATGATGAGGGGTATTACCAATGGAATTATTTGAAAACAATGGTGTTAATGCCTTTAGAATAATTTAAACGTGCATTTGAAGCAGATGAAGTGTTGTTAACCGGATATGTTGGCAGTATATCGTATTCCGGCGATGATTCGGAACTGGGGGCAGTAGAAGCAGAAAATACAGTCAAATCAGTCGCAGAGTTCATTGAAAAAAGCAAAGCCACCAATCAACAGCCAGAATATATCTGTTTTTTGAAACAAAATGTATTAAAGTATCTGGAAAGCATGCCCTTTGTTGTTGATGCCGCTAGGAACTATGTGCGAAAAATAAAATTAGACGAAACGCCACGCGTAGAATAAATGCTTATTCGTTAATGCCGATTTCTGGTAATATCGACTGGAGTTGTGCGAGAGCATCGTCCATTCTTTTCTTTTGACTTTCGGCAAGGGCTGCTCTATCTTTTATGCCCGATTCTATTTTTGCTTTTTGATCTTTTCTTGCTTTTGGTATGACATTGGGTAAATTATTTAAAAATGCTTTGGCTTTTTCTTGCAGTGCCTTGATGTGTTCGGGTGGTTGATTACGGTCTTTACTTTTTGCGATAAGAGCAATGACGGCTTTGACTGTATTTTCAGCCTCATCTGCTCCTAATTCTGAGTCATTACCTGAATCATGTTCTGTACCGGCAGTACCTGTCCATTTACCTAAATTATACATAACATTAGTTGTACTTGGCACTGTACAACCATTGGCCAACGCCAGTTCAGAAAAAGAATTGTAAATCGGAATGTTGTTCATTTTGTAACTATTTTCAAATACGCACACATAATATACCATAAATTACCGCAACTGTTTGTAATACAAGCAAATACTCGAAATTCTAAATATAAAATGTTTTATATTTAAAATTTCTAAACATTCTTAAAAATAGCACAAGTTAGGCAAATAATTTTCTATGCCGATTCTTTTTTGTGGTATTCTCCACATCGTAATGTGCCGTATTGCATCGTTAGCAATATAGGCCTCTGGCACAGGCTAAACCCTAATGGAATCAAGCCTTGTCGCCAAACAGCGGAATTCAAAACCGCTTTTTGTTTCACAAGGTTTAACCCATTTAAAAGAAATTATGAGTGCAACTGCAAACATTGTTAGTCAACTGGGAGGCGGGGCTGCCGCTTCTAACCTTATCGCCTACAACGGTGATACTCGATTCGTCAGACCTTGGTTGGATCTGCATACTGGACGCTCTTACCTCACCGTACCGCAATATGATAACGCACAGAGGAAAACCGTCATGAAAGACGTGCCAACTCTGAACGCTGCATCGCTGCGAAAAGACGACTGGAAAATGGTCGATCAAGCAGTCGTCACTGCTGCAAGACCACGACTTCGCTTTTTCGGAGACCTCGTACAAGCAGGATTGGAAGTTCGTATTCCCAACGCATTGGGGAAAATGAACTGGCAATACGAACGGCAGAGTTCTATCTCAGATGCGTCCGTGAGTATGGAAGGTGTCTCCAAAGGTGATAGCGACCGCCCGTCCTATGACCTCGATCAGATGCCCCTGCCGATTATCTTCAAAGATTTTACATTCGGTATTCGGCACCTGACCGCATCGCATAGTTCAAACACACCCATCGACGTGAGCGCAGCATCCGCCGCCGGACAAGCATGTGCAGAAATGGTCGAAAAACTCGCACTTGGAGTCGCACCAGAACATAGATTCGGTGGCGGTGCTGTTTACGGTGTTTGTAATCACCCTGACGCAATCGCCATGACATTCACAAATCCATGGACGACACACGGAACACGTAACCCCGATTGGACACCTGGATTGATGCACCGCGAAATCCTCACGATGCGACAAAAACTCTACGAATCGCATCATTACGGGCCTTTCAACATCTACCATAGTCCGGATTACGATGTGCTCCTCGACGACGATTTCAATAACTATACCGCAGGAACAGGCATCAGCCTGACACTGCGAGAACGGTTGATGAAAATCGACTCGATCAAAGCAGTTAAAACCGCCGAGTTCTTGCCATACGGCACTTTCTGTATGGTTGAAATGTCAAGCACATGTATAAATGCAATATCGGGCCTCGATATAAGCACAGTTCAGTGGCAAACCGATGCAGGGTTCGAGGTTCATTTCAAGGTGCTTTGCATTATGCTCCCAAGGGTGAAAGTTGACTTTTACGGGTCGACTGGAATTTCCTACTCCAAGTTCGGTACTGCGCCTCCGGGCTAAACCGTAACTTATGTTGCCGTAATAATGTAACGCAGAACAGATGCCGATAGCCCAAGTTGTGGTCTATCGGCATTATTTCTTTCGCACCTATTGTTCTTGTGCGCTTATAAACTCTTTATGCATGGCAAAAAGATACAAATTTTTTAATTGATTTTCTATGATAGCGTAGCTTATATTCTAACAATCTATCAAAAATGAAAACAAGCGTCACAAAAGAACTTTTGACAGAACTTTACGTCAATCAAGATTTAGAGCGAAAACAAGTTGCTGAGCATTTTGGCATAACGGAAAGGGCTGTCAGTAAGCATATCAAAAAGCACAATTTATTTAAGAAGCCGCGAAGTAAGCAAAATATTTCAAAAGAAGAATATCAAGAATGTGTGAATAATGGGCTATCGAATGAACAGATAGCAGAGCATTTCCAGATATCGATTTCGGTTGTAGAATATAATTTGTATAAATACAGAATTCTTCGAACGCCAAAAGAAAAGGCTATCACAAAAGATGTATTGGTAGAACAGTATGTAACATTGAAGAAACCCAAACATGAGGTAGCGAAATTTTTTAACGTTTCTAGTTCGACAATCAGTAATTATATTCGTGAATATGGAATTCATAAAGGACATGAAAAGAAATTCGATGTTACACGGGATGTCCTTTTTGACCTGTATATCAATCAAAATTTTACAGATGAACAAATAGGTGAAATGTATGGAGTTTCGCGTAAGGCTGTTTCGTACGCTCGTAAAAAACATAATATCGAGAAGGATCAGAGTGCGGTCATCGAAAGTACACGAACCACCCACATTGAACGTCGAGGAGTTTCACATCCTTTGAAAGATAAGCAAACGGCGCAGCGTGTAGCAAAGAAACGTTTGCTTACTATGAAAGGTGATAACTGGGGGCGTGATTCGATAAATGCGGAACTTCACAATCGTCAAATAGAAATGATTGGCGAGTTTGAAACGACTAGAACTAAAACCATGTTTCGTTGTTTGAAAGAAGATTGTGGTTGTGCATGGCGCGTTCGTCCTTTCGATGTACTATCTGGTCATGGCTGTCCCAAGTGTGCTAAACGTTTGAAGTACACATCTGAATCGTTTCGTGAGTATCTTAAGCAATTCCCTATGGTAGAGTTATTGGGGGATTTCGAATCCATTACGAAACCAGCATCATTTCGTTGCAAAGTATGTGATTATGGCGCGAATGGTGAATGGAAAATTAAACCTATGAATTTTACATGCGCAACTAGCACAAAGCATATTTGTAAACGATGCCATGGTAAAGAACCAGTATCGAAAGAAAAGTTTATAGAGCGTTTGAATGATGTAAACCCTAATATAATAGTGGTAGAGTACGAAAGCACCAGTAAACCAGCAGTGTTTCGTTGTTTGCTTGATGGACATGAGTGGCGAATAGCTGGTGCCGGTTCAGTCATACAAAAAGGTTTTAAACGTGATGGTAGTCCACGTCGGACAGGCTGCCCTGCTTGTAAAGGTTATTTTTACAATGGTATTGTATATGATTCGTCATGGGAGTTACTTTTTCACATTGAAAATCCCCACTTGACTCGCGTTAATGCTTTTGATACAAAGCATTTGATAACGTACGTATTGGATGGTGAACGACATAAATGGTTTCCTGACTTTTACGACCCCGAAACTAATGTCTATTACGAGGTGAAACCTGACGATGATCCGTACGAAAATCGTGCAAGGACTAAGGGGAAAACAAAAGCTAAAAGGGCGTTGGATGCGAAGGTAATTTGGATTGGAGATGAAGAGGCTGCTGTCCTTCGTAAAAAACATCCTGATTTTAATCCTGACCTTTATAGGCAGTTGCAAACAAATTTACATGCTGTCGAAGCATTCAAAAGTGAATTCGCCGCTTTATTCCCATCTGTGTCATATAATGAAGTTTGTTTGGGTATGTTTGATATTCCCGAACATCGTGTGGTTATCTATTTTGACACGAATACGGACTTACCTCAAGTGGTGCATAATAAACGAGCTCGTTTTTGTAAAAAGAAAGGTTTACATTTATTTCAAATTTGGGCTAGTGGATGGGATGAGCTCGACGTTAAGTTACGATTGACGCGTCATTTGGAGAGACTATTTACTCGATTAAATTTAGGCGTAAGTTCGCTCTTGCAACGATAATGATTTTCTATGATTGTTTTGTAATCAATCATAATTTTGAAAAACATGCCAAAGCCATTTCACATACGGACTGTTATACTGACTGGTATCTTTTCTGAGCAAGAGGACGATGCGTTCCATGAGGCTATTGGAAACAACGTAGTAATTGGAACTCCCAGCATTGTCTACGCTTTTTACGAAAATTCGATTTATCGCAATTCGTATTTTCGCGGGAGTATTAATTTACTTGCGCAGTGTCCTTTTCCTAAGGCGAATGAGGCAACGCCGATGCACGTTTTCAATTGGATGTTTTTTACACGGTATATTCCTCATGAGTTGCTGGTGAACCATGATTTCAAGATTATGTACGGTTATAACCTTCCTACGACAAAGCCTTTGTTTATCAGGTGTGCCACTGGCGACAAACGGTTAGCTGGGGATTGTTATACGTTTGATGATAAATTACAAAAAGAATGTGCTTTAGCGAGTTATGCGGATATTGCTCGGATTCATCGGAACGATTTATTGGTCGTTTCTTTGCCTAAAAATTTACAACAGGAACAGCGGTTTGTCGTGTACAAAAATGATGTTTTGACAGGAAGCGAGTATGTTGATTCCAATGGCAAGATTCCTTCAGTTTATGCTTGTTTGCCTCAGGCTGACTTAGATATTGCAAAGGAACTGTATGATAAAACAATGTTGCGATACATACCCGGATTACAAAAACAACCATTTACGTTGGACATTGCTTATGTTGATGGCGTTCCGAAGATATTAGAGATAAATTCGTTTTGGAGTGCGGGGTTGTACGGATCTGATATCGGCAAGGTCATATCGATTTTGAACGAAGATGAGTATTTTATGTAAATATAAAACATTTAATAATTAAACTTTTGAAAAGACTACAATGAAACGAAGGACTTTTTTACAACTGATTGCTTCAATTCCGTTGGTAGGTGCTGTACTTTCAAAGCACATTACAATGGCTGTCACGGCAGAAAATCCAATAGAAAACATGTGCCCTATTTGTGGCGCAGATCCGGCAATATGTACTGAAACCGTATAAACACTGTTCTGACGGAAGTAAACATTGTCCGCCGTTAAAACGAGAATACTATCGCAAAAACTATGTACCTACGTTATTACCTGATGGAAGAAAAGATTTCACAACTCTTGGCACACCCGAACTTCTGATACGAAATGGTGCTTGCTGCAAGCACAATAAAGGATTTCATACTTTCCAGTGGTATCTGTATGAACTCGACTGTGGATTGACAGGAATGAAAGTGACTCTTGGCCAGTGCGATGATTGTAAGTTATGTGAACCAAAGCAAGTCAAGCTAATGGCAGATATTAACCATTATCCATCTGGTATATGATTATAGATTTGAAATGAGTGGATTTAATAAATTGCCGATAGGCATTGATTTAGATGGCACCGCTTTTCAGCACCCGGCATTCTTTGCTGAATTATTGCGTGTTTGGGAGGGGAAAACGTATGCACTGACCGCTCGTCAGAAAAGCAAAAACACTCTAGATGTTTGTGATAATCTTGGATTGCGATTTGACGAGTTTGTTTGGGATTTGTGCGACAACGAAGCGAAATCGCAAAAAGTGCAAGAATTGGGGCTGGTTGCGTTCTTTGACGATATGCCGGAATTTCTTTTATCGGTGCCGCATTCTTATGCAAGGCGATTGGAATTTTGATTCCGTTGGTAAACAGTTTCTTTTTACCTAACGCACCGTAAAGCCTCGCCCTTTAGTGCGTAGGATATAAGGTTGGTTGGCGTAGCCAAGATGATTTGTTTGTTTTTAGATGTATATTTTTATGATAAGAATATAATTATCTTTATGTGCTTGTTCTGTAACATTTGAAACGTCATAACTTTAAGTGGGAAAATCTGACACAAGAAAATCTACGTTAGCGGATACTAAGAAACGTCGTAAGACACAGGATTGTAAAGTGTTTACGTGTAAGTTAGATTATTCGCATTTGTCAAAGGAAAAGAAAGACTATCTTCATCGTTTATTTTTAGAGGCGAAATGGCTTCGGAACTATATCATAGCTAGAAATGATATTTTTAATGAAACAGATAAGCACGCTTTTGTCATTGTTCTCAATAAGGATGGTAAAGAAGAGAGAAGAGACCTGACATGCCTTTCTTCACGGATGAAACAGGGTATTTTAAATCAAATCAAGGATGATATGATTATCTGCGAGCAAGAAAAAAGGCCGTAAGGTTGGTAAATTAAAGTTTAAAAGTAGAGTCAATAGTATCAACTTGAAACAGTTTAATAACACGTACCAAATTGTTGGCAAAAATCACATAATGTTGCAATGTTTCAAGAAGCGTTTTAGAGTGTGTGGTTTGAAACAGATACCTAAATGCGCAGAGATAGCGAATGCTAAGTTGCTTCGCAAGTCTAGCGGCTACTACATTGCGATTACATGTTTTGTACCTAAAACAAAGCGTAACAAGACAGGAAAAGAAATCGGTTTTGATTTTGGTATCGGCACACATATTACAGATACTGAAGGTAATAAAAATAACTGGAAGTTTCAGGAGACTAAACGCCATAAACGTTTACAGCGCAAAGTAAATAAAACATATAAAAAAGGAAAGAAATCTAGTAAAAATAGAGAGTACAGAAAACATTTATGTCGGTTAGAACATGAAAAGTTGTCAAATCGTAAGAAAGACACGATCAAAAAGTTTGTATCAAATATCAAGAAAAACTATGATTTTATAGGAGTTCAGGATGAAAATATCGCTGCTTGGAAATCAAGTCGCATGAAAGGCTGGGGACGTATTGTCCATTATTCGATTATGGGTGGGATAATTCGCGAGCTTAAGAAACTCTCGCAAACGCATGTAGTTGATAAATGGGAACCTACGACTCAAAAATGCCTGATGTGCGGTAAGAAAACTAAGCACGGATTGAATGAACGGATATTTGTGTGTCCTTTTTGTGGATACACTGACGACCGAGACATTTATTCTGCGCACCTAGTGCTTAAGAAAGCAAAAGAAATTTCTACGGAGTGTAGAAATCCAATGCCTGTGGAGAGTGAATCCTCTACTCATGAGCCAGTAATGGTTGATGAGCAAGATTCTTCGATGAAGCAGGAAGCCCCATCCTAAAAGGATGGGGTAGCTCACAGAAGAGACTGGACGCGTACAAAATCAATGATGTGCTTATTACGAAAACCCATCGCAGAATTTTCTATGATGATTTAGGAAATTATGTTTTGTTAAAAAACATAATGTTTAAAAGTAGGAAAGTCAAATATCTTGTTGAGGGTTATTCGATGTCTGCACTGCGTAAGAATATCGTAGATCAATGTTGTTATATTTTACAGCAAGAGGGTTGGAGTCGGACTGAGTCTGCCATTAAAACCATTGTTGATACATCATTTGAAAATAAAGAAAAACTTCGTGAGATGCTATCCCGTCATCCTGAATGGGATAATGATACTATGCGAATTATTGTCCCTGTTGAAACGAATGGTGAGCGATTAGATGTACCGGAAAAAATGGACGGTTTTCGATACATGTGTCATCGTGTGAGTGCAGCAATAGATGTGTCTCCATTGGAGATTTTTGAATCTGTCCTCATAAGAGGTGGTGTAGTAACGTCAGAAGATTGTGATGCATTGCATTCTGCTGGGTACAATGGTGGAAAAAAGGGGCAAAAAATAGGTAGAGCGATTAATGCTTGGGCTGTTTCATGCGGTGTCAATATACACAAAGAATACAACTGGAGGTTCAATGCGTTAATCAACGGTGGTTTGAACACGACGGATCGCATCGCTATTTTGTCTTTAAATCCCGTAGATTTTTTCATGGCGAGTCATGGTGCTTTTGATTCATGTCATTCTATTGACCGAGATGGTGATCATGCTTATCGGAGTGGAAACCTTTCTTACATGATGGATGGGACGACGATGGTGTTTTTTACGGTTGATCCTAATAAATCTGCCGATTATCCTACGAACAGGATTGACCGGATATTTTATCATTTTGATTCTGGGCTTTTAATACAGGGGCGACTCTACACTGAAACGAAGGAGGACATCCATGCTGTGAGTCGAGCGATGGTGTGCAAAATTATTGCGAATTGTTTGAATGTGCCGAATCTTTGGTTGAAGCATACAAAGATTGATACAGATCGAGTTGAAAGTGTTGGGAATAATTACCCTGATTACATAAATAATGCTAAAGAATGTGTGATGTGCACATTACAAGGAAGCGAAACGTCTGAAAAAATCAGAATTGGCTGTACCGCTCTTTGTATTTCTTGTGGGGGCTTCAATCATGAATCAAATGTTTTGGATTGTTGTGAAAGTGATGGTTGTTTAGAATGTGAAAATTGTCATGATAGTGTTTATGGAGATGACGCTATATGGGATGGGGATTATGTTTATTGCGAGAATTGTGTAGAATACTGTGATCATTGCGATTCGTACAAACTAAAATATGATGTGCGTGAAGTTGGACGTAAAAAAGTTTGCGATGACTGCCTTGAGGAAGATTTCGTTAAATGTGTTTCATGCGACGAGTACGTTAAAAAGGATAATGCGTACACGCATTCTGATAATAGTTATTGCGAAGATTGTTTTCATGATGAGTATGCGATGTGTGATGAGTGTGAGGAGTATTTTTGTCGCGAAGATTTGCTTGAAACAGAAAATGGGATGTTATGTCAAGAATGTTACGATGCAAAAGTCGCTAAACAATCGCTAAAATTAGCGATTGTTTAGTCAAAATGTTTGATGGTAAATTTTCTAAAATAGAGTGTGGTGTTTTTTACATAGGAAAATCAAATGAATCGCCAGAAAAGAAAAATTGACACGAAGAATCGCAAGAAAAGAGAAGGTTTCTGACTAGTTTTGGATAATTTACGAAAATCTTTGTTTTAGTTAGGTAAATCTATGATGTACATGTACAAATTATGTATATTGTGATTTATGAAATGGATACCTTTACGCGAAGCCGTAAGGTTGTCTGGTTTGCATCCTGATACATTACGTAAGAAAGCAGATAGTGGAGAGTTACAAAGTAAAAGATTTGGATCACATAGACGCTGGGCTAGAGAAGATTTTATCTCGTTTGAAGAGCCCACCTCTTCCATTATTTGCTACTGTCGAGTCAGTTCAGGAAAACAAAAAGACGACCTCGAAAGACAAATCAAGTACCTCAAAGAAAAATATCCGAAAGCCGAAATCGTCAAAGATATCGGAAGCGGTCTCAACTTCAAGCGTAAAGGACTTACGTCCGTATTGGACAGAGCAATGTGCGGAGAAGTCATTACGCTTGTGGTTGCCTACAAAGACCGTCTTGCAAGATTTGGAGTTGATCTCATCCGACAGGTTATTGAAAAGTTCGGTGGAAAACTCGTGGTTCTCAACGAGGTTACACTGTCTCCCGAAGCAGAACTCGTTGACGACGTTTGTGCCATTGTCCACAGTTTTTCATGCCGTTTACACGGACTACGAGCCTATAGCGAAAAAATCAAAAAAGATACGAATTTACCCAGATGCGAATCAGCGAAAGATTCTGAAGAAATGGCTCGCAGGCGCAAGAAAGGCGTACAATAACACGATAGTATATTTAAAACAACCTGGCACGAAAGCATCTTGGAAATCTATTAAAACACAATTGTTAAGAGATTTACCTGAATGGTGTGATGGTGTGCCGTATCAAATTAAATCACTTGCGATTCGAGATGCTTGTAAAGCAGTTTCGAACGCCAAGAAAAAGTTTTTAGAAACAGGAGAATATCAAGAATGTGGTTTTCGTTCTGTAAAAGCAGTACAGCAAACGATACACATTATTAAAGGCGCAATCATGCCGCAAGGCGTGTACCATACGTTACTTAGCAATCTTCTTGCATCGGAGGACATACACACCGACAGCGATTGTAAGTTGACGTATGAGAATGAGCGATGGTTTCTTATCGTTGGGGTTGCTTTAAAGGCACCGCCAATAAGCGATAACCAAGCAAGAGTGGTCGCCACAGACCCAGGTGTAAGAACATTCGTGTCATTCTACTCCGTTGATTGTTGTGGGAAGATTGGACTTCAAGACTTTGGGAGGATTTTATCACTTTGCAGACATTTGGATAAGTTGATTGGTCGTAGAACAAAATGTATTAGTAAACGTAGCCGTTATAACATGCGTAAAGCAGAGAAACGAATACGTTGGAGAATACGGAACTTGATAGATGAATTGCATCATAAAGCAGCAAAGTTTTTGTTGGATAATTTTGATGTGATCATAATTCCACCGTTCGAAACGAGTCAAATGGTTCCTAGATACAGGCGAAGAATCAGAAAGGATATTGTGAGAGAAATGATGACTTTTGCACATTATCGCTTTCAGAAGTATTTGAAGTTCAGGGCAAAAATGTTAGGCAAAGTTGTGATCAATCAGAACGAGGCTTACACCAGTAAAACTGTAAGTTGGACTGGAGAAGTGAAAAACATAGGCGGAGCTAAATATATTAAATCCGGTGGAGTTACACTCGATCGCGATTATAACGGGCCTCGAGGGATTTTCTTGAGAGGCCTTTGTGAGATTTCACCTGCACTTGAACAGTAGTTCTTGTGTTGCATAATTGACCGAAATACTATAACCATAGTTTTTCGTAGATTAAATAAATCGGTTGATTCACCTGACGGAAATGGAATGATACATAATGTCAAAGTTGACGTAATAGATGATGACTAATGATTCGGTAAACCACTTTTTTAATTATTAAATATTTAATAATTAAAATTTGTTAAAATGAGTCGTATCGACTTTCCGGTTTATAAATTTCCCCTTTTGATAGGCAAACGTGTCAAAATACTCTGTAATTTCGACAAGTTAGGCTTTATTCTTTTTATGGCTGCGTTTTTGTTAAAATAGCCCTCGTATTCGAAGGATTCACATCTTTGGCTAAAAATGCAGATTTTCAATTCGTACGACGAACTTACGAAAGCTAACAACAAACGCACATCAAGTCAGAATGTGATGTCTTATTTCGAGACGGACAACACTATTGCTGGTGCAGTTGATGCTGTTGTAGGCATGGACGATGCGAAAACAATGTATGGTGGTGCCGTTTCTACTGCTATAGGCGATATCAATTTCGGTAATGTTCCTGGTGCCGAAAGCGTCATGGAAGACCCCAAAGTACAGGATGCCAGAGAAAAAATCGAAGAAGGCACAGAAGGCGCAGCAAAAGAATTGAAGGACGCTGAAGCGAAAGAGGAATTTCGACAGACTGGTAGTCCTGACTTTCCGGAGGAGATGGGAAAGGTTCATGAAGTGAATCGAACTGTTCAAGATGGGGTTAAAAAGTTAAAAACAGCCAGAAAAAAGCTGGATATTCCTATACCATCTGATGTCGAGCAAGCGGCGTGGGAAGTTCAAAAATACGCCCAAAAAGCATCGGAAACGAATCCATCGCAATATGCTCCTGAACGTCATAATCAGGATAAGTTAAAACAAGCTGCGAAAAGAGTAGAGCGTCAGTCCCGACCTCGATCCACATGGGAATGAATGATAATGACCACAGACATAACGCATAATAAGCTTAGTTGTTTGCAGGAAATGGAAGCACTTGGGGCTGCCGTGGCAAATGGTTACGCCCAAAAAGCCGAAGGTTCGTTACCGAGAAGTTTAGATGACACTATGAAAACGTTATCTGAGCGGCTTGCCGAAGGGATGTCTAATGAGTTTTATCGGATGAGAGATTGTAGTAACAACGATACTGCACAAGAATTTCTGGATATGCACAGCAAATTTGCCAAGTACATACCGGGATACAAGGAGGAGTTTGTGAAGATTAGCCAAGTTAGGTAACCTTTTTTTTGAATCCAATGCAAACATTTAATAGTTTTCAAGAGTTGGCTGCTGCCAATGGAACCATTGTGCCTACTTTTTGTGGGGCGACGAACGCACAACCGATTGCGCCTGTGATCGATAATACGCAATCTGGTTTTCCTGTTGCGAGTAGCACTAACAATGCCGTTGATTACGCCGTAAACAACGGTGCTCGTGCAGCACATTTCAATCAATTGTTACGAAATCTATGGCATGAGCGAGGCCATATAGATGAGCCTCAGCTCGATTTAGATATTGACATGGCTCAGGAAATAGGCAGTTGGGATGAGCGTGATATTGCGGCAGCTCGCAGGTATTTTCAAGAAATTGTGGACACTAACAGACGAGTTGGACAGCCTGCGAAAAGAAAAGCAGCGCAATTGTTGCACGAATTGGACACGTTATCGTATCAAGGAACACTTCCCTTGAAGGTTGTGGATGAAGATGGTGATGTTAGCGATTATTTTGATCCTAACTATGAGAGAGCGTATCAGCGTGACAGAGATGCATTGAAAACTGCTTATGGAAAAGCCCGAGCCAAAAGTAATGCGTATGATGCACATGAATACAATCCAGAAACTGGCGAGAGATACAAATACGATGATCCGGACAGACCTAAAAATATTGAGCGAGCAGCGGAATACGCATTGAGTCAAACACCTGTACTTGATGAAATTAGAAAATGGGCTAATTCAGGCAGAACCAAGGACATCGCCAAAAAAGTGAATGAAGCATTGCATGACGTTGACCGTGCCGAAACGGAGTTCAAACGTTATGAGCGTGAGCTCAAATGGTGTGAAGAACATCATCCTGGTGATGCGAAATGGACTCGGGAGTCGTTTGATAAAGCACAGGTAGAACTTGATGAACGAAAAGCCGCCCTTGAAAAAATACAAGCCGATTTTGAAGATGCGACGAATTATTGACGAATCGTATGTATTGAATTTTTAATTATTAAATATTTAATAATTAAAAGTTTGATGTGCACACATGATAAAATTTACAATTTACAAATCCAATGCAAACATTTAATAGTTTTCAAGAGTTAGCGTCTGCTAATGGGACTGTCGTACCTACTTTTTGTGGTGCGTCGAATGCGCAACCGATTATGCCTGTGTGCGCTACAGATAATACGCGAACAGGGGCTCCCGTAGCGACTGGCACTGACAACGTTGTTGCTCATGCTGTGAATAACGGCGAAGGTGGTTACTATAAAATCAGCAGTCACCCACATTCGCAGTGGTATGACTCTGTAACGGACGTTATTGTGGATTTAGAAAAAGGCTGGATCAACCCAAACGAAGCTATGGACATAGCCAGAACGTTTGGGTGGGATAAAAACCCTGTACTTCATGCGGCTATTGATACGGCAGCGAACAATGTGTCTGCTTCTGACACTACCATAGATAACAGCCGAGAGGGCTTTGACAAGATCCTGCCGAAAATCATGGACTTCAAGCGAAACCCTCGTCACGGCGAAGAAAAAGCCGTTTCTGGTACGCTTACGCGACGCGTTGCGGCTGCTATTGACGAGATCATGGGTATCGATGACAAATCCGAACAGAAGGCGTGTGCGAAGCGGCTTTTGGACGCTACCGCAATAGTAGAAGGTGGTACTCGTCATGCTGACGATGCTATTCGTGCTTCCGTGCCTAGCGTGTTTGATTTTAATCCGTATTCGGATCAAGCAAAAAGAAGTATGGATAGGCAAGGGATTTCGTACAATGAGCGAAAATACAACGAATCTATGGCAATGATCCAGTCTGCGGTGAATCGTAATAACGTAAGCCATAACATGAAATACGCTGACGCTATAGCAGTGATCAATGATGCGTTGGACGCTATGGATCAAACTGATAATGTTAAAAACATTCGAACTGTGTTCAATTCGCTGGTTGAATAAATTCAAAATAAGCACAGGCTCCGTCCGTCAAATAAATTTTCCCTTATTTCAATCCAATGTCTGTTACACGCGCTTTAATCTTGTTAAATGTAGCCAATGATAAACTTCATGCGTTGATGGGCAATACGTCTAATGCAGGCCCGCAAAAGCAGCTTTGGGAGCAGCTTTTGCCATTGCACCAGAAAATAGAGAAAATAGAAAAAGAGGCGGAAGAGGGTGGTGTGTCGCTCTCACCAGAGCAATCCGCAGTGATTAAAGATATCGAATCGCAAATTCGAAGTATGATTGGTCGATTCCCCGCGTCTAAAAGTGCAGGCAAGGAGCGTCAAAAGGATGCACCCGCAAAAGAGCCGCATTTGGATTTTGAGGCAGCGTATCGTGCTCTTGGTGATGTTTTGACTTCGGTACAAAAGGCCAGTACAGTCGCAGCCAATCTTGTTGTTTTTGAAGAAAGCTTACGTGATGCCAAAATGAAAACAGAACATTTTATGGCAGGATTGGATAAAGCAGAATCTGGTGATAGGCGTGCGCTTGAATGGTTTTGGGGGATGTTTCGTGCAAATGAAACTTTTAGATTTAAAGATATAAAGGTGCAAGATGAAAATGGGCAAAGACCTGTTCGTTCTGTTGATGATTTGTTATTACTGAAACAAACAAAACCGAAGATATTTGCTAAATTTTTTGCTAAGGCTAGAGGGACGTACTATCGAAAAGAAAGAGCTAAATGGGATCCGTCAGAACCAACTGTACCTAAACGCACTATTGTTGATGACCGCGATCGTGATATGAGAGATGTGTACACAGGTGTTGGTAAGTCTGTTCAGCCTATCAAAGCTATGGAGTATAGCAGAACAGATGCGTCACGGAATACTCTTGTGGTTAAAAAGCATCGTTCGAAATAATTTGTTGTTTGGAATGAATCTTTAGAAATTTGATAATACAAGATAGAGTTTGAATCTCTGGATATTTATAACGATTGCTGTAAAACCGTATCCATACGATTGCGCTACAACGTAAGATTATAGTTCTTAGGTAATATTTATTATCTTGTTGCTTTATTGGTAAAATACATTAATTATCGATGGTTTTTACCTCTTTTTTCTGTGCGAATTTACAATAGTTTTCAAGAGATTTTGAATGCGACGGCAGTCGATGTCGAATCCTGTGCAATGCCGTCACAGCTTGACAATGCCGCTAGAACCGCAATGAGAAATGCCGGAATCCCTGCAATGCCCTCTAATGCTGTTTCAAATGTGTCTATTGGCGGAGATCTATTGCAGAAAGTAGCGGATTCGGTCAAATGCTGGGAACAGCTGGCGGAGAAAGCCCCTGAACAAGCATTGATGGAACTCGCTGATGATAGAAGTGATATAAATAGAGCTTTAGCACTGAAATCCAGGCTTGATGTAGATGGTTGGTTGCAAACGGTTAAAGAGCAATTAGGTAGAAAATAGAGTTAGAAATGCATTGAAAATGTGTTACATTGGAATAATCATGGTTTTAACTAAACAATATCTTAACGTTAGGGGATAAAAATGGCATTTACAACTGGAACAAAGATTGATTTTCGTTTTCTTGCACCTCAGGCTTTTGCCAACGCAAAAGCTGGTAGTAGATTGGAGCCTGGGTCTTTGTACTTTGTTGGTAACGTTATCCATTTAGCTACTGGAACAAACACTGCCATAGTTTATGGCGGTGTTCAAACAGATAATGCCCCAGACGATGCAACGGATGCCGATGAAGGTGTTTTTTATTACGACACTTCGACAGGCGTATTGAAAATCGCTATCAATGGTGCATGGGTTTATCTCACAAAGGCTATATCCAGCATCGAAGAGGGTTCAGGAAACGACGAAGGTAAGTTTGTCGCTCAGCATCTTGACGGTACAAAAACAACGTTGAGCATGCCGTTTATACAGGCTTTGAATGAAGGTAACGTTAACAACACAACGCATGCACCGACAATTAAGGCTATTGTAGATTGGGTCAAAGCCCAAAATGTAGGATTTGTAGGTGCTGTGCATTGGAAAGGCCAGTTGCCAGACTCGCTTGCCGAAATCGTACCTCCACCGGAAAGTGGTTGGTTGTACAAGACGGACGAAAATATGACCTTTGAAACACAAACCGTGAACAAAGGTGATTGGGTTATTTTCAAATCTGCTACCGAATTTGAGGTTTTCGCCGGCGTTGAAAATGCTGCGGTTGATGTACCGATAGCTGGTGATCATATCAGTCCGCTTTCGGCGCACGGTGCTTCTGTATTGCAAACTGAAATTCAAAATCTTGATGACAATAAAATCGACAAGATTGAAGATGCTGTCGGAGGCCGCTTTCCGCTTACAAATACAAACGGCTCTATCGAAGAAAGCACCCTCACGCTCACTAATACCCTTGATGTGATTGGTGGTGCCGTTAACACAAAGTTGCCAACAGAAAAAGCGGTCGCAGATCAAATTGACCGAATCGACACGGAGTTGACCGATAAGTTGGGCAATCTTGGTTCCGGCGATCCTGATCGCATTATTACGAGTAATGGAGATGGAACCATTAAACGCGGTTTAACGGTTGACAATGAACTCAATAGCACAAATCCACGCGAAGGGGTGGTGCTTAATGAAGTAGCAATCAAAGAAGCATTGGACGATTTGAAAACGTCTACACGATTAGAATGGATTGTTGATTAGAACGGATCTCGATGAATCACATGCACGCCTTGTTAAGAATGCTCTGTGTAAACAGAGCATTTTTTTTTAACAACATGAAAATGGTATATTTGATGATTGATCGCGATTATGCATATACTCTACAAAATGACACCGACTCTTAAAAACACAAGATTTGTATCTGTTGGGGCTTACTTTAATCCGCATGAACGTTGTCATAATTTTATAAAATCCGCAGAAAAATTCAACGTGCCGCTTATTTGGATATCTTGGGGCGAAGAATGGAAAGGATTCGCCCATCATAAATTACGTCTTTTTCGTGATAAATGCATAGAATTACGTAAAAATGGCATTAAATACATTTTCATGCTTGATTCAAAAGATGTGGTGTTCACTGATGACGTGAATGTGATTTTACGTAAAGCTGCTGAAATACACAAGCATGGGATGCTTTTGTTCAATGCTGAATGGAGTAAGCATATTTACCCGTATAAAAATGATTATTTTTTATCAATGTTAAAACAAAAAGGATGTCATTTAAATTCTGGGCTTATTTTTGGCGAAGTAGATACATTTATTACTGTTGTTGGTCTCTCGCTAGAAATAATGGACGGTATTAAAAATAGTAAGCCTATGGATGGTATTGCAACATACATTTATAACGACTCCACTATACAGCATAAATTAGATAGTGATCAGTTTCACTATCAGATTGCGTCAATTTACTATCCTCAGTATTTTCGTGTAGATATCGACCGTTATTTATTTGCGTGGGTTGGTGTAATTAAAAAAACGTTGAAATATCTACGTGAAGGACAGGTGGGTTATGATGGTGTTGGTCAAGCGTGTTTAATTCATTCGAGTTCGACAATTCATTATGGTAGTCAGCAAATGTGGGATGATTGGGTAGAGCAAAATGTGCTGAACGGCACAATTCCGTCATCACCGATCAGCTCTCGGATGCAGGAAAGTGATGTTCAACGATATTATAAACATAAGGAAATAACAGAATCGATGGGGGTTAGTACGGCACACGCAGAAGTGGCGAAAAGAAAAATGAGGCACACTGAAACGGTGATTGCTGAGCTGTCAGGCAATCAAAAAATAGATAGCGACAAGAATGATACGCAACTGTCCCCGATTGTTACGATTATCATTCCTGTATACAACGTCGAAACGTACCTGTGTCAATGTTTAGATTCAATCGTTAATCAGACTTTACGAAACATTCAGATTATCTGTGTGGACGATGGCTCAACGGATAAATCATTTAATATCTTACAAGATTATGCGCAATCCGATTCGCGGATTACTGTAATACATCAAAGTAACAGAGGTGTTGGTGCGGCGAGGAATGCTGCATATCCGCATATTCAAGGGAAGTATACTTGTTTTGTCGATGGAGATGATTGGATAGAACATGGATTGTGTGAGGCTGTTGTAAATTACGCTGAAGACACAAATGCAGAAATAGTCTATTTTGGGTATTTTTTAGAATTTCCTGACAAGAAAAAACTCTATTCTTTTGATTCCCCAGCACTTCTACTGACAGAGCCGATTTCACTGAAGGAGCGAGTTCGTTTGCTTATGGGTGATTGCATGACATGGATGCGGATGTATCGAACGGATTTTCTACAAAGTAATCAAATTAAATGCGCTGACAAAAGTCCACATGAAGACAGTGTGTTTCATTGGAAATGCATAATTTTTGCGAATCGGATTGTTTTTTTGAATAGACATTTTTATCACCATCGGCGTTCGAGACCTGGTTCGTATTGCACTGTTTCTGACAAAAGAAATATCAAAGAAAATCTAAATGATATTGAGACAATACTTAAAGAACTTGGTAAATATGAGGAGTATGGTGTTTTTTATGATCAGTGGAAGTCTGATTATTTGAGTAGATGGAATGTTTTTGAATAAGTTAGGCTAAATTAATCCATTAAAAATAAAAATGGTATCTTATACAAGATGTGTTTTGTGAATGCTGTTTTCATGCATCCGTATCGAGTTTACAATAGTTTTGCAGAGTTGGCTTTGGCGAACGGTACTTCTGTACGGTCTGCGTGTGTCCGCACCCATAATAGTGAGCTTGCAGCGTTAATCCAGGATTATGACCGTATTGTCAAAAACCTCGAATCGACAGAACAGCTTATATTAACGGCGGCTCAAACTGCCCAGCCAGAAGTACAAGCAGAACTGATTCGCCCAAAGACAAAATACGAAACAGAACTGTTAAAAGCCAAACAAAAAATAGTAGACGCACTTCAAACAACTTCTGTGGACGATTTTGACCGGAGTATATTGTCTGCGGCTTCGCAAAAGACAAAAAGCGACCTCACGCCGATTTTGGCTAACATGCCTGTGTCTGAGCAAGTACCTGAGCAACAAGTGCCTATGCAATCGCCCCCGCCTTTGCCCGCACCGCCACCCGAACAAGACCCGCCTCCGAACATTATGTAATGTTAAATATAAAACATTTAATAATTAAAAATCAAATGTGAATATTTGAAAACCGTACAAAAATGGTAAATATAAAATATTTAATAATTAAAAGTTAAATATACAATATTGAATAATTAAAAATGAGTTCCTATCAAACAACACCGCAGACTAACGTTACAAACAACGTCATGAGTAGAAATGACCTCATGACGATTATGATGAACGATCAGATTATTCTGCGGCATTTTGATAGTAAAAATCCAGCACTCGACCTAGTAAAACATGAGGAACTTGATGGTAGACAATATATTGTCGTGCCGATGGTCATGCTCACAGAAGGCGTGCATAACGGTTCTAACGGGCCTATCTACTATTCCGAAGAAGAAATAAGCCGTACGCCTGAGCAATGGGGCTCTCGACCCATTGTCATAGATCACCCCTACAACGGAAAATCAGGTTCTGATCTTGAAATATACAAAAAACAAAGAGTTGGATTTGTCATGCACCCCTATTACGAGAACGGGAAATTAAAAGCTGAAGCATGGCTTGATATCGAACACGTTAAAGATAAATGCCCACAGATACTCGTACACATCGAACATGGGCTTCCTATGGAAATCTCCACAGGACTACTGAATGAAATTATCGACGAAAAAGGCACATGGCACGGAGAACATTTCATTGGCAAAATAGCATTCATAAGAGCAGACCACCTCGCCATACTGCCAAAAGAACAAGGGGCATGTTCGCTTAGTGATGGTGCAGGATTACTCTGTAATTCAGATAAAACTGCACCCCGTTCGACATACAATGCATTTTATATTTCAGGTGACGTGCTGAAAGGAACTGAATACCCCTACGAACCTACGGAAGACGCAAATAAGTCCACTGTTACTCTTCCGCCTACGCAGCCGCTTCCGTTCAATCCGCCTAAAGTAGCACAGCAAGAGCAATTTCTGCAAAAGATGCCGGGTGATACTGGTATAGACTCTACGCTGATCGCAACTATTGTTGCAGCTGTCACCGCAGCAATGCAACCAACACTGCCCAAAAAAACCGAACCTGAAAAACCCGCAGAGCCTATATTGGTCGATGTGAATGGGAAACCCTATGCATATACAGACCCAACAGGTGCATCTGTAACGCAGGTCGCACCTATGCCCCCTAATCAAACACCGCCAAATGAAAATCAACCGGGTACAGCATCCGAACAACAGCCGCTTGAGTTAGACCAAGCCGAATCGTACAAAAAAGGAATCGACCAATTACGAAACCCCGTAATAACCGAACAAGATTTGACTCAAGAAACTAACCCGCCTAATCAGCATAACCTTAAAAGAGCTATGTCTACACAGAACGATGTGAACGCCCCCGAACCTGCTGCCGCAGCCGCACCAGCACAAGAACCGCAAGTTGAACCCGCACAACCGCCTGTTGTGCAAGACCCGCTTACGCAAAATCCACTGACTCCTGAGCAACCTACTGAAAATCCAATGCAGCAAGTAGTCGAACTTCTGCAACAAGCCATCGCCGCACTGCAAGCGTCAGCACCTGAAGCAGTAGATCAAACCGTTCAGCCGGAACAAGATAACCTACCGCTTGCCCCGCCTGCTGATGGTGTGGATGCGCAAGCGTTACCTACGGAGCAAGGGCTACTCGCACGGAATGCGAGCTCGTTGCCACTCGTGGCAAGAACTATTGAAAACAAAAGAAATACACTGAAAGTAAAACACCGTTTTTCTGCCCGTAAAAAATAATATGATTGAAAATCATACGTTACAATACAGACAAATCGCATGCGGAAGTTTCAACGAACTCTACAACAGACAACTACGAAATTCCGCAACTAACTGTGATCCTCCTACGGGCTCACTCGAAAATCAAATAGCCCAAGCGCATAACTACCTAAAAAATTACACCGACAACGATTACAGCCCAATCACGCTCGAAACTATAAAACAAAAAATTGACACGTGGCAAACGGACATAAATACATTACGGTCAAACGGAAATAATCAGGTAGCCGACAAAGCGCAAAGTGATATGTTCGCTACATTAGCCACTTTCCAGCAAACGCTAGAACAGGCTCATAAAAATACATTGCAACAAGCACAAGTTGCACAAAGCGAAACTCAACCCCCCCAGCCCCCAGTACAAGAACCTCCGCCACCTGCGCCCGAAAACCCGCCTTTGCCATAAAATATCATGTCAACGCCATGTCCAATATGTCAGCCGAACCCGCTCGCTTATGGCTCTACGCCTGAAGCGCACGCTCACCAGCATGAAAGATATGCATCGCCTTTGACAACTCCTGAACTCGTAAGATCCGTATACCAAGACATTGATGACAATGCTGACCTTACTGCGCCTATACTCACCGCTCACGCCATCGTATTAAATTCCATCATAAGAACAGGATGCGGCATAAACTACCAATACGAGCAACTGGAACTCATTGAACGATGGCTCGCCGCTCACATGTACCAAGTACAAAATGGTGTCGTCACATCGAAGTCCGCAGGAGCAACCTCAGAATCATACCAGATGTCCACTGACTTTTTTCTGAAAGGCACACCGCACGGACAGCAAGCCATGCTACTCGATACGAATCACTGCCTAGCAAAACTCATGGCAGATACTCAGAAAACACTCGAAGGGGCAAAGTCATTTCCTATGGGAATTATGCCATTCTCCGCACCGTATAATTCATTCCAGAACAGACCCATTTTTCGAAAATAACAAATGACCACCGTTATCGCTATATTGAAGTCATTCCTGATATCCCAAATTATCAGATGGGGCAAATACTTCCTGTTCAGACAAATGCCAAACTGGAACGACCCAGAATCCGTACGAAAATGGATATTGAAACATCTCCCCACCCTAGAAAAGATAGCCCTCTCTACCGAAGTAAAATGGGACGATAACGCTGTAAAAAAACTAAAAGCAGTAGTGCAAGATCAAACGATGTTTAATGTCATCTACACAGCGCTATTAACCCTAGAACCGAATACCGAACCAGCCAGAAGAAACCTACGGCAAAGAATAGCCGATAGGTTCAACAGAATACCACTCACTGAAAATCAACTAGATGAAATAACCGAAGTCATAACAGCCATACAAATTATTAAGTCGTTTACGCAAAAGTAAATCCTATAATACATTAGCACTATGGAGTCACAATGAATTGTCTT
>Ga0099364_10003596_pt1 | contig 23935 bp, 20 predicted proteins | sample TergutTh196P3_FD_73070 | JGI IMG/M metagenome (GOLD analysis project Ga0099364, IMG submission 73070) | Microcerotermes parvus P3 segment gut microbial communities from Pointe-Noire, Republic of the Congo - Th196 P3 | ecosystem: Host-associated > Arthropoda: Insects > Digestive system > Gut ...
AATGCGCTTTTAACGTGGAAGGTATCGTCAATGCCGTCACGCAAAGCGCATTGTATATCCAACTCAAAAACGTCTCCGATGTGTAAAATTTTCGCTTCCCCTACCTTGGATCGCAACACTTTGAATAGTCCGTCGCTTTTGGAAACTCCCGCGTCGCAGGATACTATTATTCGCTCCGGCTCAACGAAAACGCCGAGTTGTTTTAGTAAGCCGGAAAGTATATCTCCAGGCAAATACATATCGGAAACAAGCCATATATCTTTGCCAAGTGAACGGGCGTAATTTAACATATCGGCCATTTTTTCGCGCGGCAGCAGATATTCGGATTCCGTATCGATCTCTTTTTGCAGCGAAAAGTTGCCATCCATGTGTTTGTAAATATCGAAAATGTCGGGACAAAGCCCCTGGGCGTAAAGCTCCACTTCTGCTTTTATACGTTTTTTTGCAAATTCTTCACCGATTATATAAAAAATATCCCTCGGATACAGGCATTTTCTCATCAGCAAGGTGTCGAAAATATCAAAGCTTACAACATCCGCCATCCTTATCTTTTCCTGCAGAAGCGCCTCTCTTATATCGCAATACCGACCGGAAAAATTTTTATTTTCACTTTCGCTCATAATATTCCCGTTTATTGTGTACACGAGAATATTATGTTTTGCACAGGACCCGGAAATTCTTCTGAAGATGAGTTTTGCGTTGCCCGGACGAGCTACTATTACGATTATCGCTGCACCAAGTTCACGCGCTTCCTCAACCGTAATAACGCGTTTGTCGTAAACTATATCGCCGGTTCTGACTTCATCCATCAGGCCAATAATGTTATATTTTTTGCATCCTTCGATAATGTATTGAGTGTTTTTTCCGATACCATAAATAACAATCGGCATATCCACGAACTTAGCGAAGTTATTTTCAAATAAATCAATTACAGATTGCCGCTTGAAGTTGTCCAATTTTATTTGCTTGTCGAGGTTTCTATACATCTTGGTCTCCAAAGTGAAAGGTTTTTAGTTGCGCGCTTTTACTTGCGTTTGTTGAACCTCAACCGCGTATTTTTCGGCTTGTTTCAGTAGTCACTACAATGCAAGCTCCGCAACTGGATGGTGAGGAGTGCGCTGCCACTCAGGCGGGGGCTGCAAATAATCGCCGAAAAGACGTCTGAGTAATGCGTCATATTCTGCGGGAGCCCAAAATTCGCGATCCTCGAACTGTAATTTCACTCTTTCGCTAAAAATGTTTGTCTTGAATGTTACCCAGTGTGTTATTTGATAGTCATGCCAAAACATACATACAAATTCAGTTTCTTTCTTGTTGTAAACTGACAGAACCGCCTCCTGAATACCGCATAAAGCACGTTTGGGCAGGATCCGCAGCATACGTGAAATGCTTCGGAAAGGGTTCCTGACGTTAGTGTCCTCGAAACCGTAACGCAGCCTTATCGCGTCAACTATTATGTTATTGACGGCGTCTTGAAATTTCTGCATCTTGCCGCCGGGCACAGCAACGTTATCGGATGTGAATATATCAATGTCGAGTTCGGGATTATTGCCTGGGGCAAAATCCTCCAGAGAATATACGCGCCGAATTGTACCTTTTTTGCGAAAGCTGTAACGAAAAGAGTAACTGTCGTCTTCGCGCGGGGCAGACACTTTGTACCCGTCGGGTAATTCTTTCCTGCAAATTTCGTTAAAACGTTCGCAGTCATTCCTGTGCATGACAATATCGATATCGTCATCCCAGGGAATAAATCCTTTATGACGCACCGCGCCGAGGAGTGTGCCTGCGTAAAGACAATATCTCAGTTTATGTTTCTCGCAAATATCATGTATTACACCCATCATTTCGAGCAGAGTGTTTTGCAGAGCCTTCATTTGTTCGCCGGTAACTATCATAGGTTTTAAGGTGCACCCGCTTCTGAGGAAAATTTCAATCTTGTGCGGCCAAAGATTTTCGTCAGGTATACCACAGAAGTTCATCAGTTGATTTCGGATTTCATAGTAAAACTGCGGGCTTCCAATCAGGATATTAGCGCCGTCCCTGCCGTATCTCTCCAGAAAAGTTTCGGGCGAAATGACTTCAAGCCCCATCACGGTCGTTCCTTGTCTATGCGGACTGCTGTCACAAAAACAGACGGGGCTCACCCCCAATCTCAACAAATCCTCATGAGCAATCATGCCGCTTTTTGAAGCGGTGTACACCACGATTGGTTTTTCAAGTAATTTCGGATGCCTGAAATATGGTGAACGTTTTTTCCACATTACCGATAATCTCCTCGCGCATGCCCGTAATTCTTACATTATATTATTATCGGAACACGAGTAAAGAGTATCAACAAAAACTAAAGTTCGTCCAAATTCCTGACGATAATTACCGTAACAGGTGATTCTGCGTCGCTTGTCGTATTGACAGGAGCATGGATGCGAGTTCAATGCCATGCGGGCGGATCTCCAAAAATCGTCCCCTGACGTTGCAGGGAGAACAGTTTTGTACAGGGAGGTCGCGGTATTATGCGTATAATGAGCAACATTCCGGCTCTACAGAGCTACAATGCGCTCACAGTGACGAACAACGCTCTGGGCAAGTCCATTGAGAGGTTGTCGACAGGGCTCCGCATCAACAGCGCCGCAGACGACGCGGCGGGTCTCGCCATTTCGGAGAAGATGCGGGCGCAAATCAGGGGACTGAGCCAGGCGGTCATGAATGCCCAGAACGGCATTTCGATGGTTCAGACGGCGGAAGCAGCTCTGGGCGAAACGCACGCCATGCTGCAGAGGATGAGAGAGCTTGCGGTGCAGGCGGCAAATGACACCTTGACGCAGGAGGACAGGAGCTATATCCAACTCGAAATCGAACAGCTCAAGGATGAAATCACCAGGATAGCCTCGTCGACACAGTTCAACAAGAAAAAGCTGCTGGACGGATCGGCGGCGGTTTTGTGGTCGGCAAGCGACCTTTCGACGAAGGCCATTATTAAGGGCGGCCTGCGCCAAATCGACCAGTTCGGGCAGAAAATGGCGCTGGAGGGCAACTTCAAGATCAGCATCGTTGCCTCGCCGGGACAGGCCGAGGTTCAAAAGACCGATATATTCAAGATAAAGCACAAAAACGTGATAATGGGCCTCACGCTGAACAAGAATGCCGGCGTCAGTAATTTACAGGTGGATAACCTGCCGGCGGGAAAATATTCAATTATGCAGTTTGATAGTCCGGTGGCCGGATGGGCTGCCACCGCCGTTCAACAAGTATTCGGAAAAAACGGATTGTGGGGAACTGATGCTCCTACGCTTGCGAATGATATTGGAAACAACGCCAGCGTCCTGTTCGAGGTAATTGCCATCAACAGCGGTGTGGGGACCGTGGCTTTCCGTGTCCAGTCCAACGTGCTGAGCGTGGACGGAAAAACCAGCAGTTTTACAGTGGAGGAAATCCTTCTCGATGATAAAGGTATAGTCGGCATCGCCGCAGGAAAAACTTATTCCGCCTTCGGCATCAAGATGAACGCCGGGGATTTGCGTCTCGTCGCGGCGGGGATTTCTGAGAATTATCAAATCGGCGATAAAATGGTGCTTAATTTCACCTCCGGCGAGGTTGACGCGGCTAACGGTACCAGCATAGGGGTACAGGGCGATATTTACGACAAAAAAGTTTGGCCGGATGGATGGATGGATAAAGATGTGGATGGGGATGGTAAAGAAATCTCAGTCCCTGCGAAAGTCAGCGCCACTTATGGCATAAATGCCAACAAAGTTCAAAATCGTGACGTACAGTTCAAGAATTTCTATCTGAATACGACGAATGGAACGGTATATCAGGGAAATATCATGATAAGCTTTGACGATAAATTTGACGCTACTAACGGCACCGCAGCCGGAACCAATCTTGCATTTTTCGAAGCCGCGTTCATCGGGCAGGTCGCAAAAGGAGACGTGATGCTGCGGGACATCGACAAGTTCTGGGACAGCAACGGCCGGTTCCTGCTTGTTGATCCGCAGGAGATAACGATAACCCAGGGCGACGGCACTTCGACAAAAATAACGCTTTACGCGACCGACAATATGAACGATCTCAGAAAGAAACTCAATGACGCCATTGCGTATGGTCTGGGACAGTCGAGGTACGTTGTGGAATCCGCGAACAACTTCGTATCGTTTGTTGAAGACGGAAGACAAACGGACGGGCACGAATCAGTGTCCGGCACCCTCCTCATCCGCAGCCTTGTACCGGGCAACGCGGGCAAATTAACCTTCTCGGGGGATGAAGACCTGATAAAGGCGTTTTCCATGAACATAATCCAGCCATCTATCGAGAATACGTTCTATGTGTCGATAGAGGACGCGCACAGCGCGAAAATGGTGGCGGCCAATCAGAAAATCAGCGGCAACGTTTTGGTGGGCGTAATCCATCCCAACGTGGACGTCATCTTCGACCCGATGGCAAATATTGAGGCTACATGGAATGAGCACACCAAAGCATTCATATTGAGGCAGTCCGCGCAGCCGTATGAAACGATACTCCACCTCTCCGACAACACGACGATATTCCAGGTCGGCGCGAACGAGGGAGAGGACATGGGGCTCGACATAGGCGATATGAGCGCGAGGGCGCTTGGGATTTTGGGTATCGTCGTAACGGACCGCGAATCCGCGGCACGCTCGATAACAACCGTGGATCTTGCGATAGCGCGCGTATCGTCGCAGAGAGCAAAACTGGGCGCGTACCAGAACAGGTTGGAGCACACCATCAGCAACCTTACGACAGCCGTGACGAACACGACAGCCGCGGAGAGCCGCATCCGCGACGTCGACATGGCTAAAGAGATGATGGAGTTCACGAAGCTCAATATTCTGAGCCAGGCCGGAACGTCGATGCTGGCGCAGGCGAACCAGTTGCCGCAGAATATACTGGCGCTTCTCAGATAAGAAATAAAATTTTACGGCAATTTGCTATAATTAAGAGCGGAGGAGCAAAATTCCTCCGCTCTTTTCATAAGTTATTGAGGGGCCGTGACCGGCAAGGCAGTTTTGAAACTTTGGAGGAGATATGCCATTGTTTGACAATAAATCTATTCTAATAACCGGCGGCACAGGCTCGTTCGGAAAATATTTCGTAAAGACGATTATCGATCGGTACAAACCGAACAGAGTCGTTGTCTATTCGCGCGACGAGCTGAAGCAGTTCGAGATGCGGCAGGTCTTCGATCAGGATTGCATGAGATACTTCATTGGAGACGTCCGTGACGCCGCGCGCCTCGACACGGCAATGACGGATATTGATTACGTGGTTCACGCCGCCGCCTTAAAACAGGTTCCGGCGGCCGAATATAATCCGATGGAGTGCATAAAAACGAATGTGATGGGCGCTCAGAATGTGATAGACGCGTCGCTGCGCAACGGCGTGAAAAAAATAATCGCGCTTTCCACCGACAAAGCGGCGAACCCGATAAATCTGTACGGCGCGACGAAACTCTGTTCGGATAAACTTTTCATTGCAGCGAATAACGTGGCGGGGAAAAAGGAGACTTGTTTTTCCGTCGTTCGTTACGGAAATGTCGTGGGTTCGCGCGGTTCCGTCATACCGTATTTCAAAGGACTTATACATGCGGGCGCGCGGGAACTGCCTATCACCGACGAACGAATGACGCGGTTTTGGATAACTCTGGCGCAAGGCGTCGATTTCGTCATGAAAGCGTTTGAACGGATGCAGGGCGGAGAGTTGTTCGTACCAAAAATACCGTCGGCTCGGATTATCGACATAGCGCGCGCTCTCGCGCCAAATCTGCCGTTCCGCATAATCGGCGTAAGGCCGGGGGAAAAACTGCACGAAATAATGTGCCCCGCCGACGAATCGCACCTCACGCTGGAATTTGAAAATCATTATGTTATTACACCCACGGCGATGTTCCGGGGTAATATTGATTATTCGAGGGACAGCGAAGGCGGGGCGGGTGTGCAGGTGAAATCGGGATTCGAGTACAATTCGGGAACGAATCCGCATTTCATGACGATAGAGCAAATCAAGGAGGTGTGCGGGATATGAAGGTCGCGGGCATTGTCCAGGCTCGTATGACCTCAACCCGGCTTCCCGGAAAGATATTGCTCGAAGTCCTGGGAAAGCCGCTGATGCAATACCAGCTTGAACGGCTTCGGAAAGTTCCCTCTCTTGACGAATTGATAGTCGCCACCACGACAAATGAAACCGACGACCCGGTAATGGAACTTTGCGGACGATTGGGCGTATTAACTTACAGAGGTTCGGAGCTCGACGTGCTTTCGCGTTATTGCGCCGCCGCGGATCACTATAAAGCCGATGTTGTGGTCAGATTCACGGCGGATTGTCCGTTGATAGACCCGCAAATCTCGGACTCCGTGATACGTTACTATCTCGACAATGCGGGAGAAATCGATTATTACGCCACTAATATGTCGACATACCCAAGGGGAGTCGATACCGAAATATGTTCGTTGAAAGCGCTGCGCGAGGCCGACAGGGAAGGAACCACCGCGCCGGACAGAGAACATGTTACGTATTTTTTAAGAAGAAACCCGGAAAGGTATAAGCAAGGCAGAAAACCGAGCGGGAAGGATTGGGGCAAATACCGGCTCACGGTCGATACGCCGGAGGATTTTGCTTTGATACGGGAAATTCTGGAACGCTTGTACCCGGCAAACCCGGATTTCAGCATGAGCGACGTGATAACGTTACTGGAAGAAAACCCGGATTTGCCGAAGATAAACGAAATGATCGAGCAAAAAATCCTTTAAAATTGAAGAGCTGATGATGTCTTTATCACCGGGGGAAAAAATTTACCGTCTTGCCGAAAAACTCTTTCCAATATGCCGCAGCATTACCGGCGAGGGTTTGCGGGAGACGCTGCGGATATTGCGCGGCGTCTGCGGCGATATGAAAATATATGAAGTTCCAACCGGAACTAAGGTTTTCGACTGGGTTGTGCCAAAAGAGTGGATTATACGCGACGCGTATATAGAATGCCCAAATGGAAGACGTATCGCGGAGTTTAAAAAAAACAATCTGCATCTGGTTGGATATTCCATACCCGTAAACTGCACAATGACGCTGGATGAGCTTCAGGAACATCTTCACTCGCTGCCGGAACAACCCGAGGCTATTCCTTACGTAACGTCATACTATAAGGAGCGTTTCGGATTTTGCGTTTCCCACGAAGAACGAACGGCGCTTGAAAGCGGCCGATATCGCGTTTTTGTGGACAGCGAACTTAAGGAAGGCTCGCTGTCCTACGGGGAAATAATTATTCCCGGAGAAAAAGAAGAAGAAATCTTTTTCAGCTCGTATATATGCCATCCTTCAATGGCAAATAACGAGCTTTCCGGTCCCTGTACGGCGATACATCTGGCTGAATGGCTATTGGAGAAACGGCGCCGTTACACTTATCGTATTATCTTTATCCCCGAGACGATAGGGTCGATAACATATCTCAGCAGAAATCTGGATGAGATGAAACGAAGGGTAATAGCGGGATTTAATCTCTCGTGTCTCGGCGATTCGGGAAATTTTTCGCGTATAGCTTCGCGTTATGGCAATACGCTGGCGGATAAAGCCGCCGGTTCGGTTTTGCGCGAGTTTGACGCAAACTATATAAGCTACCCTTTCTTAAACCGCGGGTCGGACGAACGCCAATACTGCGCGCCAGGAGTCGACTTACCTCTGTGCTGTATAACGCGCACGAAATTCGGACGATATCCTGAATATCACACCAGCGCCGACGATATGAATTTTATAACCGCGAAAGCGCTGGGCGAGTCGTACGAATTTTTTGTCAAATTGATTGAAGCCCTAGAAATAAACGGGAAATATAAGGTCTTATGCAAATGCGAGCCGCAGTTGTCGCCAAGAGGGCTTTATCCTGTGACCGGTGATAAAAAAACCGGAGTAGCGGTACGGGCGATGATGAATTTGATAGCTTATTGTGACGGCGGAAATGATTTATTCGACATCGCGGAGATCATCGGCCATCCGGTATCCGATTTGATTCAGACAGTCGGGAAACTGGTTGAAGCCGGGGTTATTAAATAAAGTGGATTAAGTCGGTGAAATATATTGCGGAAGAGTGTGTCCGAAAAAAAATCGCCGATCGTGTTGGATTAAGTCGAACGAATCAGTTTTATTTCACAATAATACTGGTTTGATTGAGTTGCTAGAAGGGGAACATTATATCAATGAGGGGCCGAAATGAGTGATTACATTTCCATTAGCGAATGGATTAATATGTTGGATATTCAAAAAGGAGATATTTTACTGGTATCGTCGGATATCCGGCGGTTATTATTTTCTGCGGTTAAGAACGGCGATTTTTTCTCCCCGTCCGTATTAATAGAGCAATTACAGACGAAATTGAGCGCCGAAGGCACTTTACTGTTCCCCACGTTTAACTGGGATTTCTGTAAGGGGATGCCTTTTGATTATTACAACACGCCTTGTATGACTGGTATCCTGGGGCGTGAGGCCCTCAAAAGGAGCGATTTTAAACGATCTTTACATCCGATGTATTCTTTTGCCGTGTGGGGGCGAGATCAAGACTATATATGCAAAATGAAAAACGAGAGCGCTTTTGGCGGTGATTCCCCCTTTGCTTATCTCCACCATTACGGTAAAAACCTTTTAATTGACGTTTCGATGAAGCGTTGTTTTACGTTCGCTCATTACGTGGAGGAGCAGGTTGGGGCGCCTTATAGATATATGAAGAATTTCGTCTCGCAATACACCGGCCCGGGTGGCAGCAGTGAGGAACGTTCATACAGTATGTTTGTGAGATGTCTTGACAAAGCTGTCGAAAATTTAATCGATCCCTTAGGGGAAGATTTGACGGAAGAAGGTCTCCTTGAAAGAAAAATTATCAACGGGATCACATTTTCAATTTTGAGATTTTCAGATTTTTACGTATTTGCAGAAAGGGATATTCTGGAGAACAAAGCCGGAAAACTATGCAGTTATAAGGGACAGAATGAGTAATGATCAGTGAAAGTTAAGGAGGCGCCTGTGATGACCAACATCGAAAAATATAAAAAATGTTTCATAAAGGTATTTGAACTTTCTGACGAAGAGGGGATAGAAGCCCTTGAGTTTCAATCGATCCAAATGTGGGATTCAGTCGGTCATGTAAGGCTTATAACGTTGCTGGAGGAGAATTTCGACATCATGATTGATACTTATGACATCATTGATTTTTCTTCTTATGCAAAGGGGATGGAAATTTTAAAGAAATATGATGTGGAAATGTAAGGTGTCCTTTAATGTTGCTTTCGGGGAAAAATTCGATCATCACAGGTACTAACAAGGGCATAGGCCAGGCGATATTGGAAACTTTCGCCGCTAACGGAGCGAGTATTTACGCCCACGCAAGGACGGAGACTCCAGAGTTCATTCATCACACACGTTCTCTTGCGGAGAGGTATGGGGTGGAGATATGGCCCGTATTTTACGATAGCACGGATTACACTGCAATGAAAGGTTTTATTAAAAGGCTTATGTCAGAAAAACGTGCCATAGACGTTCTTGTGAACAACGCCGGAATAATGCATAATGCGCTCTTCCATATGACAACCGAAGATGTTTTGAGGAAACAGTTCGAGGTCAACTTCTTCTCGGTCTTTATTTTCACGCAATATATTGTTAAATTCATGACACGTCAAAATAGCGGCAGCATAATAAATATATCGTCCATAGACGGAGAGGATGGAAATCCTGGGAAATCAGCGTATGGTTCCTCGAAAGCTGCTGTTATCGCAATGACAAAATCTATCGCTGCGGAACTTGGCGAGCTGGGGATACGGGCGAACTGCATAGCTCCTGGGATGACAGAGACGAAGATGCTTGAGACGCTGCCTCCTTATATTTTAGAGGAGACTAAGAAATCGACGGATCTGAGGCGAAGTGGCTTGCCGGAGGAAATTGCGGGAACGGCCCTATTTCTGGCTTCAGATTTGTCGAGTTATATGACGGGACAAGTTTTAAGAGTCGACGGAGGCCTGTAAGATTAGGACAGGAGCCATAATGTTTGATAATGATAACATCGGTGAGATTCTCGGATTTTTTCGTATCGGCTAAGTGATATACCGTATAACAAAGCGAGAAAACAATGCAGTTTTAAAGGGCAGGAAGAGTGATTTATCATGGAAATTTCAAAAAAATACTCCGTGAAATTAACCAATGAGTTTGAAGCGATAAAGAACGAGAGATTTATCCTGTTCGGCGGAGGAACCGGAGGGTTTAAGTGCTATACGTATTTACAGGAAAAGGGAATGGATGACCGGGTTGAATGTTTTATTGACAGCGATCCCGGTAAACACGGAAAATTTTTATGCGGGAAGGAGATACACTCTATAGATTTTTTGAAAGATAATCCATCACATATCGTGATAGTTACAACCGGCCTTTTTCGCAGTGTCTATGAGTGTATGCATAAAGCCAATTGCAGGAATAAAATATTTGCATACGTAGCTGCAATACCTCCATATGCTGATGACGATTTTGCAGGCGACATTCCAATGATTGAATCTTTTTATGATTCAAATGACGAATATTCGAAAATTATGATCAGATCGATTGTTTGGTTACGGGATGAATCGAACGTCAGAATTCAGCCTATCGAAGATGTAATTAGCTTGAATATGGAAGCATCTTACTGGTATGAGGGGAATAGCGATTTGGGAATGTACGATACGTTGACGATATTCGACGTCGGAGCTTTCGACGGCGACACACTGCGCCAATTTAACGAAAAATATCGCCGCGGAATAAAAAAATATCACGCGTTTGAACCCAACGAATTATATTTAGAAAGATTGCATAATACCGTACAAGTTTTAAATATGGAGGATGTCGTCGAAATTCATAGAGTTGGATTAGGCGACGAGAATACCGCTCTCAAATTTTTCTCTCCCGGCCATCGAATTTCGGAAAACGGCGATAATGACGTCAATGTTCGGCGGCTGGACGATATGGGATTGGCTGTCGTTGGGAAACCCTGCATGAAAATGGATGTTGAAGGTTTTGAAATGAAAGCGCTGGCAGGCGCGGTGCAATTTATTGAAAGACACGAGCCGGAGCTGGCGATTTGCGTTTATCATAAGGCAAATGACATATTCAGGATACCGGAATTTATAAAATCGATAAATCCGGAATATCAATGTATCCTGCGCGGCGGTTCGCACATGATTTGTTACGCGACTACTGGAACTCATCGGCGGCGGTAATACCGACCGGCGGATAATGATTTTGCAGAGAAGGTGAAAATTTGACCCAATTGGAAAAATATAAAAAATGTTTCATTGAGGCGTTTGAACTTTCCGGCGAAGAGGGGATCGAATCTCTTGAATACCAGTCAATCCAACTTTGGGATTCCGTCGGCCACATGGGACTTATGGCTTTGCTTGAGGATTGTTTCGACGTCATGCTCGATACCGACGACATTATAGATTTTTCCTCTTATTCGGCCGGAATGGAAATATTAAAGAAATATGGCGTTGAAATAAACGATAAGATTGAATCGGGAGTAAAAAATGCTTAAAGGGAAAACCGCGATTATAACGGGAACCGCTCGCGGTATAGGTAAAGCGATGCTTGAAGTATTCGCCGAGAACGGCGCCGACGTATACGCCCACGCGAGAACCGAAACACCGGAATTTCTGGCTGAACTGGCCCGGCTGTCAAATGAGAAAAATGTGGAAATCCGGCCTTTATGTTTTGACCTGACCGACGGCGGCGCCATGAAAGCTAAGGTTAAGGAAATTTCCGCCGACAGGCGGCCGGTGGATATTCTTGTCAACAACGCCGGAGTATCAGCGGAATACGCTTCTTTTATAATGACCTCCGCTGAGAAGATGAAATCGGTATTTGAAGTTAATTATTTTTCGCCGATGATACTTACCCAGTATGTTGTGCGGTTGATGACGCGGCAGGGTAAGGGCAGCATAGTAAATATCTCGTCAATTGCCGCGATTGACGGCAATATCGGGCAATTGGAATATAATTCAAGCAAAGCGGCGCTGGCGTCGGCGACTCGCGCGCTTGCGAACGAACTTGCGCCTTTTGGGATACGGGTAAACGCGATAGCGCCGGGTATAGTCGAAACTGATATGAGCGGAAAAATACGGCGGGAACAAAAAGAACAGGTTCTTGAGAGGACATTTATGAAGCGCGTTGGCTTGCCGCGAGAGGTAGCGGGCGCGGCTCTGTTTTTTGCGTCCGAACTCTCTTCGTATGTGACGGGCCAGATTCTGCGAGTTGATGGAGGCATGTAATTAGTATGAGCATTACGCCGGAAATGACCCGGAAAATCAGATCGATGGCGCAAAGAATGAGGCTCAGGGCTCTGGAAATGGCGTTTGGCGCGGGAAATTCTGGAGCTCATCTCGGATCGGCAATGTCGTGTATGGAAATATTTGCGATTTTGTTTGGCGGCGCGCTGAAACTTGATCCGTCAAATCCCCTGTGGCCTGAACGGGACAGATTTATCGCGAGTAAAGCGCATTGTGTCCTCGCTTATTATCCCGCCCTCGCCGAGGCCGGTTTTTTGACAAATGACGACCTGGATACTTTCAAGAAGAGTAGTACCCGCCTTGCGGGGCACCCATCCATGAATGCGGAATATGGTATAGAGTATTCAGGAGGAAGCCTTGGTATGGCTTTATCGGTCGGAGTGGGGATGGCTCTCGACGCGAAAATAAAGCGCAGGGACAACCGGGTGTATATTTTATTAGGCGACGGCGAGTGCAACGAGGGGTCGAACTGGGAGGCTTTTCTTGCCGCCTCGCATTTTAAATTGAACAACCTGATCGCCGTGATAGATAAAAATAATCTTCAATACGACGGATTCACGGATGATGTTATGAGTTTGAGCGATCTGGAAAGTAAACTGCGTTCGTTTGACTGGTCGGTCACGTCGGTCGACGGGCATGACGTACACGCTCTATTGGAAGCCTTCTCCCGAAAATGCGACGCTCCGTATGCGATAATAGCGAATACAGTTAAGGGTAAAGGAGTATCGTTCATGGAAAATTCGAGAGAGTGGCATCACTCCAGATTGACTGAACGACAGTATGAAATAGCCGCGGCGGAGGTCAGGGGGTAGGTAATGATGGAAGTTACTCCCGTCGCTGCCAGGACGTGGTCGCGCCTCGGCCAGAGGGGCGCGATTTTTGGAATTGCGTTGCCCGAAATGGCTAAGAAGAAGGATAATTTACTGGTGTTGACGGCTGATTTGGGTTTTCTATCCGGGCTTGATCGTTTTAAATCATTGTTTCCGGATAAATTAATCAATGTGGGCGTTGCCGAGCAGAATATGATCGGCATTGCCGCCGGACTGGCTAAAGAAGGCAATTGCGCCGTGGCGACGACTTACGCGACATTCATCACAATGCGATGTTTTGAGCAGATTCGTAATAACCTCGGATATATGGGTTTTAACGTCAAGCTCGTTGGTTCCGCGGCAGGTTTAGCCGCGGGCATGATGGGAAGCACTCATTATGCGCTGGAAGATATCGCCCTCATGCGCTCCGTTCCCAATATAACGATCTTATCGCCGGCGGATGGCACGGAAGCCGTGAAGATGTTTTGCGCGATGCTGGAAATGGATTGCCCCGCTTACATGCGACTTACCGGCGAACTTAATTGTCCGGTGATTTATAAGAGCGAATATGATTTTGAAATCGGCAAAGGCGTCGTGCTGAGGGAAGGATTTGACGCGGCGATAGTCGCTACTGGAGTTTTGGTCAATGAGGCGCTGATTGCCGCCGACAAATTGCGCGATAGCGCTATCTCCTGCACTGTGGTCGATATGCATACTATAAAACCCTTGGACGCTCAATTATTGGATCGCCTGTTTGAGTCCCACAAATTGATTGTCACCGTCGAGGAACATCATGTTACAGGGGGGCTTGGAAGCGCGGTCGCCGAATACAAAGCGGCGTCGGACTCTTCTCGGCCGCAATTAATCATTGGTGTTCCCGATTGTTTCCCACATGCCGCCGATTATAGTGATCTGCTGGAGCGGTTCGGCCTTACCGCGCAGGGTATAGCGGGGAGAATTAAAGATAAGTTAGCGGGTATATAAATCGCTTGTTGCGTTTCATGCACGAACAGTTGTATATGAAGGAAATTGTGCCTGTATATAGATTTTATGCAGGACGATACTTCAGGGAGTTATTTGGAGAAGCATGTTTGAAGGATGGATTAACATGGAAAAAATTTTAGATTCGCTGAAAAATTCAAAGGTTGTCCTGTTTGGCGCGGCGGAGAATGGGAAGAACATACTGAAACAACTGATTGACCGTGGTATTAGGCCGGCATATTTTGTTGACAACAATCCTGTGATAAAGAAAATTGAGTTTTCAAATAGTTCCGAGGAGAAGGATTCCTTTGCCATCCACGCACCGGAGATGCTGCTTAATGAGGATAAGTCAAGTCTAAAAATTATTATTACTCCTTATGCTCCTTCGTATACCGCGAAAGAGGCACAGATAAAAGAAATGGGACTTGGCGCGTGTTTGTTTCCCACAAATGTTAAGAGTTGTTTCATGTTACAAAATTATCTGATTTTTTTGAACGAAGGACTGCGCTTTTGCTGTAACGATATGGCAAATTTTACTGATTTTCGCCCTGAATTCCCGTATTTGGAAACAGCCGAAAAAACGATCGTCAATTTTCTCGAAAAAAGAAAATTAATTATTGATGATTTGAACGATTGTTCCGGCTTAAATGACAACCCTTGCAGAACTTGTTCAAACGTGAATGACCGATTTCAATTGTTTGATACCGATAAGATTAAACTAAAATTAATTTCAATAAGCGACCAGCCTACCGTTTGTCAGGCAAGGTGTATTTATTGCGGTCTCAGTAAAGATCCAAAAAACACCTATGAAGCGGCAAAACAATCTCGTTATCCTGCGATGATTGCGGAAATTGTCAAGTATCTTCAGAGTAACGATTATCTTGCTCATGATTGTAACTTCCACTTTTCGGGCGGCGAGATAACAATTTTGCCCCAAAAGGATTTTCTATTGGATGTGGCGAAAGGAAACATGTCAATATTTTTTACAAACGCTTTTTTATTTGACCAAAAAATAGCGAACTCACTAAGAGACAATGGCAGCACGATTAATGTAAGTTTGGACAGTGGAACCCGCGAAACTTTCAAATTGGTAAAAGGGCACGATTTATTTGAAAAAGTAATTGAAAATCTAAAAAAATACAGAGAATATGGTGATTTTGAACTAAAATATAATATCATACCGGGAATTAATGACAACGACAACGATATTGGTGGTATAACATATCTTATAAAGTCGCTGGGCGCGAAGATTTTTTTTATGTCGTTTGATTTTAATTTGCCGCTCAGAAGCTCGTTTTATCCGATTGTGAAGTTTATAGCAAAACTTAAAGAGAAAGGCGTTTCTTTTGCCTTCCGCGCGTACTATAGTGTCTCTCAGATAGAAAATTTTATCGAGCAATATTATACACCCGAATACCAAAGTGATTTAGAGAAAAAAAATCATCATTTGCGGGAAACTTTTCAGAGCAAATACACTAACGACTACAGAGGGTACAGGAAGTATGTTTACATTACCGAAATAAAAGATTTAATCGAGCGCTTTAAGGAAGGTACACGCTTTGCCCTGTTAGGATCGGCTTTATCGGACAAATTTATCGTCTCCGCATTCCAGGAACTTGGCATACCCCTGCAAACACCGGATATGCCGTACAAAGAATCCTACGACGCAGCCCAAGACAACGCTGATGTATTTATAATCCGCAACAAAGGAAAATTCAACGATGTGAAGACTTACATTGAATCCAGAGGCGGCAATGGAGGCCAACTGTTGGATGTCGAAAAATACTATTATTCATTTGAGCCGGCGAAGTTATTTTTGGAGAGAAATACGATAGAAGAGTATTTTTAGATAGTTTTTTGGCTGAAAATATGGATTGGCGGAAACAGGAGCGGCTATGAGAACAAAAACTATTTTGAAGGGATGATTCGTAAATTGAAAAATCTTAAGAGTAATGAGGATCATCTACGCTTATTAAATGACATAAAGAACGGAAAAGCGAGAGTTATCACGTATGGTATGACTGATCATAATCATAATTATTTCTTATTAGCGAAAGATTTTTTTTCGGCCGAAAATGTCGTTGCCAATTTTGACAGCGATAAAAATAAATGGGGACAAAAACTCGGGGTGGGAGTTACCACAATGCCTCTTGACGCAATTACCGAAATGTCAAAAAAAGTTGACGGCATAATAGTAATGTCCGACGCTGCATTTCAAATTGGGACTTATCTGGAAACATTAGGATTATCGTACTGTCACGTTCGATTAATGCATGAAAAATTGCCGTTGGTATTAGAAGAAAGGCTGCGGATAGACAAAAATAAGATTGCCGAAAACGCGGATAAACTGAATCGGGTTCGTTCGTTATTGGAGGACGGGCGCTCTAAAAAAGTTTTTGATAGTGTGATAGCCGCAAGATCAACGGATATTCCGAGAGAACGCTTTTTGTTGTTAGGTGAAATTGCTACTACAGGCCATTATTTGCCGAAATTTGTACCGTCATTTCTTCCTTTCAAGGATGAGGTATTTATAGATGGAGGCGCATTCGACGGCGATACGATTCGGTCATTGATGAAGCCGGGTAAAGAAAAAAGAGTATATAAACGCATTTACGCATTTGAACCTGATCCTTCAAGCTACGCAAAGCTATGTCAATTTGTTTCTTATGATCCTGATATAACGTGTTATAAGAAAGGGTTGTACTCTAAAGAAACAACTATGGAGTTTTTTAGTGATCTCGGTGAAGGGTCACACGTAGTGGAATATGCCGGAGAAAGCGAAATGAACCACAAACGGATAAAAATTGAAGTTTGCAGTATTGATAATGTGATAGATGATAAAGTGACATTTATAAAAATGGATATTGAGGGGAGCGAGCTGGAGGCGCTAAAAGGCGCTGAGCAAACAATACGCTCGAACAAACCTAAACTGGCGGTATGCTTGTACCACAAGATTGAGGATTTTTGGGAGATACCGCTATATATCAATGAGATTGTACCCGATTATAAATTTTATTTAGGGCATCATCACCCTGGCGTGGATTGTTATAGCACAGTCCTTTATGCGTTGATATAAGCTATATTGGCAGCGTTACTTTGGCGGCGAACGAGCCGAATATAAAAATTGTTGCGACGCTGTCGCAACAATTGAGTTGATGTTGATTAGTGGGATAGTTTTGAGACGAGTATTCATAGAGCAAATTTTTAACAGTCTTGGAGAACTCTAATGTCAAAAATTTTCGGGGAGTTATTAGAAAAATTCGGCAATAACCCAGCCCTCATCACCGAATCCGGCGAAGAGATCACATACGCCGAATTCCTGAGTAATGCCGACGAAATAGCTTCCCGCGCCGACCGTCGCGACGTCGTTTTCCAGGTTTGCCGTAATGACGCCGAGTCCGTGACGGCTTACGCCGGCTTCCTCCGCAATGGTGTGGTTCCGCTGTTGATCAGCGATACGACGAACGCCGATATGTTCGAAAATCTCAAGGAGACGTACCGCCCGTCATATATATACCTTCCGTCCGCGGACGGCGGGAAACACGGGGAATCCGTATACGAATTCGGCGGTTACTCGCTGATCAGAACCGGATACGAGATAGATTACGCCGTTCGCGACGATTTGGCGCTTTTGCTCACAACCTCAGGGAGTACCGGAAGCCCGAAGCTTGTCCGAATTACTTACGCAAACATAGAGAGCAACACCGGTTCGATCATCGAGTATCTGGGGATAACTCCGCGAGACAGGGCGATCACGACTATGCCGATGAGTTATACATACGGTCTTTCTATAATCAACACTCATTTGCAGGCCGGGGCCGCTCTCATTCTGACAGATCGGACGCTTATGGAGCGAGGATTTTGGAGTATGCTGAAAACGCATAAAGCGACTACGTTCAGCGGGGTTCCTTATACATTTGAGATGCTCAAGAAATTGCGATTCGAGCGGATGGAACTTTCTTGCCTGCGATATCTCACTCAGGCCGGGGGTAAACTTTCGCCTGAATTGTGCGCCGAGTTCATAGAAATTTGCGAACGTAAGGGCATTGAGTTTATCGTGATGTACGGCCAGACGGAAGCCACGGCAAGAATGGCGTACCTGCCGTGGAAATACGCGAAGTTCAAACCGGCCAGTATGGGGATTGCGATACCGGGAGGAGAATTCCGGCTGGCGGGGGATGACGGCGGCAGCGTAAAATCAAGCGGCGTGGTCGGCGAGCTTTTCTATAAAGGAGCAAACGTGACTCCCGGCTACGCGGAGAACAGATTTGACCTGAGCAAAGGCGACGAACGCGGCGGCATACTGGAGACGGGGGACATGGCGCGCTTCGACGAGGATGGTTTTTTCTACATAGTCGGCAGAAAAAAACGCTTTCTTAAGATATTCGGCAACCGCGTGAATCTGGACGAGGTGGAAGGAATCCTCAAAAAAGCCGGTTTTGACTGCGCGGTCGCAGGTACCGACGACAATATGCGGATATTCACCACTTTTGAAAAAACCGATGATGTGAGGCAGTTCATATTGAGCGGTACAGGAATTAATCCCGCCGGTTTTTCGGTAACGCGGATAGACGCCATCCCGAGAAATTCGTCCGGTAAAGTACTGTATGCGGAACTCGCGGATTTGTGACAGATGTTCGATATAGAAGAAATCCTGAAAATTCCCCCATATTCATTGAATGAAGACGCGAAGGCGTCGTTGTACAACGACGCCTTGGGTGAACTAACCGCCTATCACTACGAAAACTGCGAACCATACCGACATATGCTCGACGCGTTGTCATTCCGGCCCGGGATGCGGAACAGCATTTCCGAATTTCCGTATCTTCCCGTCCGAATTTTTAAAACTCGCGAGTTGCGAAGCGTCGACAATTCAAAAATAGTAAAAACTATGACGTCGTCAGGCACAACAGGGCGGAATGTCTCCAAAATATTTCTGGACAAGGGGACGTCCGCCGCGCAGACAAAAGCGTTGGCAAAGACAACGGCGGATTTTATCGGGCGACAGCGTCTGCCGATGATAATTATAGATTCCAGCGATGTATTGCGCGACAGGAATATGTTTTCGGCGAGAGGCGCCGGCATTTTGGGTTTTTCGATGTTCGGCCGTGATGTTATCTTCGCTCTCGACGATCAAATGAACATAAACCGTGAAATTTTGCGCGATTTTGTGCGCAGGCGTAAAGGCGGGCCTGTTTTGCTGTTCGGTTTCACATTCATGATATGGGAGTATTTTTACAAACCTCTGGCTGATTCGGGCGATTTTCGTTTCCCCGGCGGAATATTGCTGCACGGCGGCGGATGGAAGAAACTGCAAAACGAGGGCGTGAGCACGGAACGGCTCAAAGCCGCTCTCGGCGAGACGTTTGATATAAGACGAGTCCATAATTACTACGGCATGGCGGAGCAGGCCGGTTCCATTTTTATGGAATGCGAATCCGGCCGTCTGCACTGTTCCGTGTTTTCGGACGTCATAATGCGGCGTCACAGGGATTTTTCGCTGTGCGGTATCGGAGAACAGGGATTGATACAGGTCATATCGCTGCTGCCTCGCAGCTATCCCGGTCACAATATATTGACGGAGGATTTGGGGCGCATCGTTGGAATTGATAACTGCCCATGCGGCAGGCTGGGCAAAACCTTTACCGTCGACGGCCGAATGCAGCGGGCGGAAGCAAGGGGGTGCGGCGATACGTATGAGAGAAGATAAAATAAAATACCTTGTCGGGCGCGGATTGCCCGAAATGTCCCCATTGCCTCCATATGACGAGATCGTGTGTTCTTTTCTCGCCGCGCTTTCCGAGCGGCTGATTAAAGAGCGCGCCTATCCCGACGTTGTCACATTTGCTTTTTTTTGCCGGAAGGCCAACATTACGAGATTAAAGCGGAAATTCGAAAACAGCGAGCTTCGTTTGGGCAGGGGAGTGGTATTTCACATTACGCCGTCCAATGTGCCGATAAATTTTGCCTTTTCCCTTGTTTTCGGCCTTTTGTCCGGCTGCGCGAATATCGTCCGGCTGCCGTCGCCCGAGCGGCCTCAGACGGATATCGTGTGCGGCGCGATAAATGAACTACTGGCGCAAGGCGATTTCAGCCGCCTCGCAAGCGGTATTACGATGCTGCATTACGACCGTGACGATGAGATAACGGGTTATTTTTCCGAACATTGCGACGCGCGCGTGATATGGGGAGGGGACGAGGCGGTAATGTCGATCAGGCAATTGCCTGTTCCCCCAAGGGCCGTCGAGCTCACTTTCGCGGATCGTTACTCGATATGCGTGCTTGACGGAGACGCGATAGAGCAAGCGGACGACAGAGAAATGGGCCGCCTTGCCGAAAATTTTTACAACGACACTTATCTTGTTGATCAAAACGCGTGTTCGTCGCCGAGTTTGGTGGTTTGGCTGAACTCCGGCCAAAAATCCCGCGAAAAATTCTGGAATGCCGTTTACGGTTCTTTGAAGAAGTACGAACTGCAACCGATACACGCAATGGATAAATATTCGGCGCTTGCCGACTTTCTGTGCGACGGCGGAATAAAAAGCGTGACAAGACACGAAAACCTGATCTACAGGGCGTTTCTTGCATCGCTTGACGATCTCGAAAAATACCGGGGTAAGTTCGGATTATTTTTCGAATATGATGCCGATGATATAAACGAGCTTGCGCCATATGTCACGAACAGGTGGCAGACGATGACATATTACGGCGCTACTGAAAATATTCTGCGCGATTTCGTGACTAAAAACTCACTCCGGGGAATTGACCGGATCGTGCCGGTCGGTTCGGCTTTGGATATTGGCATGACCTGGGATGGGTATGATATTGCGCGGTCATTGTCTCGAGTTGTCGAAACGATTTTTCAGCGCGGTCATTGAAAATTATACAGGCGCTCACGTCCTGCCATCAGAACCGGACATAAGCGTCCCATCACGACTTGAAGTTTTTAAGGCGTTTCGGTCATTTGGCGTATGTATCCCTCAATCCCGCTGAAGCTTACTTTCAATTAACTTCACATAATCCGCGAACTTGCGATCCACTTGCGAAATATGCATAATCAGCCATCGCACAATGATCCCGTTTACCTCGTGGGATAATTCCAATGTGCCGCCGGATTCCCGATACCGCCCAACAATCTGCGTGACGGTTTGCTTGAAGTCCTCATGTATTTTCTTGTGCTCCTCGTAGGTGGGATAATAATTTTGCGTCATCAGGGTTTCCTCGTCGGCGAAGTGACTCGCCGTATATGACGTGAGGAAATCGAGCGCCTTGCTCACTACTTCCAAGCCGAGGCCATGCTCGCAAGCTTCGATAACGTCGCTGGTCAGGCGAAACAGCTCTTTATGCTGCGCGTCAATTGTGTCGTGACCGGTCTCATATTTTTCGTCCCAGCGCAATCCGTACTTCCATTTGGAACCGCCGTCTTCGGCGTGTTTATTTTTTTCCATTTTTCCCGCCTCCCGCTGTTTTCCGTTTCTATGTGCAAAATAATTATCTACAGAGTCTCCGGCGTCATCTCGTGTTCCGCGCCGTCTTGTTTCAGGTATGCCGCCATCATGAGACCGGCGGAACGCAGAATGTTGATATCCTCTTCCGCGAAGGCGCGCTCCTTGCGGCAGTCATCGAAGCTCATTAAACCCCATAGCTCGCCGTTAAGAAATAATGGCAGCGCTAGTATCGATTTGACGCCGAATTGCTCAAGTATTTCATGCTCTTTGCCGGAGAAAGCGCCAAATGGGCCGTTGACGCACTCCCCTTTCCTGAAGCGTTCCTCCCAGGCGGGAATGTTTACCATGTACTCGCGGCTTTCCTCCGGTTTCATCGCGCTATTTCCGGAAGAAGGACTGATCCACGCGAACTCGGGGGTAAAACGCGGGATACCGTCAATTATGCGGTTCCTGGATAAATAAATCCTGTCCGCGTCGACAGCGTGCCCCATTATCTCAGCCGCCTTTCGTAACAAGTCCCTGCGCGACATATCGTTGTTGTTTCCCGTGGCTTGAGAACTTATCAGAACAGCGATTCTGTTTATCAGATCCAGCATCTCGTTTTTTCGTTTCAGATCTCCCTTTAAATCGTACAACTCGGTGACGTCGGTCACGGAGCCCACCAGCACAAAACTGTTCTCGGAGGATATTCTGCTGAAGGCGACGGATATGTTGCGGTAAGTGTCGTCGCGCTTCTTGAAGACCGTAAACAAATGTGAAAAATCATCTCGCGCCGCTTCCCCCATTTTTTTGAGCAGGGATTCTGTAAAGCCGTCTTCCAGGGTTATTTTGGGAATGTCGGCTTCGATTCTGTTTGAAAGGTCGTCGAGCATCGACTGCTTATCGTCCGCGCCAACGTATTCCGAAGCGGCCTTGTTGAAATCGGTCATTCTGAAGCGTTCGTCTATAAGAAAAAGCATATTTGGGTTCAATTCGTAAATGTCCCTGAAGAATTTCAGGTTTCGTTCTAGCGCGTTAATGTGTTCCGCGGAATCGCGAATGGCGTCGTCGTACATTTTTTTATGGGATAAAACGGCGAAAAAAATAAAAACAGCCGCTATCAAAGCAACAGAAAGCATCCAAATGTTATACCAGCCTGACATGGCGAACGCAAGCGCCGTTATCGCGGCCGCCGCGCAAAAAATTATAAAGTACCGAAGTTTCGCGGATTTTTCTTCCAGGCTGTTCATCGGGCGATTACCTCGCTGCGCGTTTTTTGGTTCCCGCCCGTAATTTTCCTTATCATACAAAATCACTTCTCTCAACTTTCACATGCCGCTCATAATTTTGCCGAAATATCGTATCATTTTTTACGTGGTATCAGACTTATTATTACATATATTTAAAATAAATCTAATAATACAATACTTTATAAAAATTATGTATGTTATTATCTCACCGAAAATAATAATTTTGCAAGATGGTATCAGAGGTAATGAATTTGCGCGAAGCCATTCAAGGCGTCTGGAATCATCCAAAAAACCGGCCGCGTCTTTGTGGTTTTGTCGTACGCGAACAAGCGTAATCTTCATTAAAAGGAGTTTTTTATCATGTACAGTTTCAAAAACGACTACGCGGAAACGGCGCATCCCAGAATTCTTCAGGCTCTGATTGACACTAATATGGAACAGGACGAGGGATACGGGCTGGATCGCCATTCGAAAGCCGCTGCGGAGAGCATACGGAATCATCTCGGAGAAGGCGGCGACGCGCGGAACGCCGACATTCATTTTTTGTGCGGCGGAACCCAGACAAATCTGACGGCCATTTCCGCTTTTCTGCGCCCGCACGAAGCGGTGATCGCGCCTGACAGCGCGCATATCTGCGTTCACGAGACGGGAGCCATCGAAGCGACGGGGCATAAAATCCTGAAAGCGCCGACGGCCGACGGCAAACTGCGGCCGGATGACATTCAACATATATTGGATATTCATCCCGACGACGAGCATATGGTTAAACCCCGGCTCGTCAATATCTCCAATTCCACTGAAATCGGCACTGTATATTACAAGCGTGAGCTTGAAAACCTAAGTCGCTTCTGCAAAGAGAACAAACTGCTGCTCTACGCCGACGGAGCGCGCCTCGGGTCGGCGCTGACCTCGGAGGGAAACGACCTGACCTTGGCGGACATGCGCCACCTGACGGACGCCTTCTACATCGGCGGAACGAAAAACGGGGCGCTTCTGGGAGAAGCCCTGATTATTTCCAACGACGCACTGAAAGAAGATTTCCGTTACCACATCAAACAGAAGGGCGGTCTTCTGGCAAAAGGAAGGGTTCTCGGCGTCCAGTTCGAGGAATTATTCCGCGACAATTTGTTTTTTGAGTTGGCTGGACACGCGAACAGGATGGCGGCTCT
>Ga0099364_10003597_pt1 | contig 23917 bp, 3 predicted proteins | sample TergutTh196P3_FD_73070 | JGI IMG/M metagenome (GOLD analysis project Ga0099364, IMG submission 73070) | Microcerotermes parvus P3 segment gut microbial communities from Pointe-Noire, Republic of the Congo - Th196 P3 | ecosystem: Host-associated > Arthropoda: Insects > Digestive system > Gut ...
TGACACATATTACGCACATGCGCTGCTAAGATTTTTGAGGAAATTTTGGTTTTTTTGCGACAAAGATACAGAGACGTATCTGCGAAGCAAAAAAAGCAAAATTTACCAAAAAGGAACAAAGTTCCGGTGCACTCACATCTCGCGCCCGTCGCAGGCGCGTGCTCCTTATTCGCCGCACTGCGACCCCTGAAACGAGTTCAGGGTGACACAGGGTAAAAGCGGTCGTCGAGACATTTTTTCATGCGTTTTGCCTGCGTTTCAAAAGACAAACTTGACGTCTATGAAGCAAGTGATACGTCCCCTTGACCAGATGCCGTCGAAATATTTTTTTCATGCGTTTGCCGTGCCCTTGACCGCTATCTAAATTCTATAATTTACCGTTAAAGCACCGTATGACGAATTATATTTTCCGCTCCCCATCGCGTTGAAGCTTGCGCGCATATTTAAATCTTTTGTTAAAACAAATTGAATGCCCAAACAGGCATTAATGCCTAATTTGTCAAAATCAACCGTGTCGACAGAAATAACGGAACCGTTTGCAAAACGCATTTTATTGCTTATAGTCCGGCAATTCCTAAAGTTTTTGTTTCAAATTTTTTCATGCTAACTCCCGTTTTTATTACCGCATGACACTTTGTTCTATCTCCTTTTCGGGGTTCAGTTCAACGTCCCCAAAGATTCTGGTCAAGTGATACGTCCCCACATGTTACATCAACTTTTTGGCCTTTTCCAAATCTTCGTGCTCAAAAGCGGAATACATCTTTTCAATGTCGCCTTCTCTAAGACCAATTTGCTTTGCAACTCTTTGCCATTTTGTTACAGCGCTGACAACATCCTTAATAATGCCGTGAGCTTGCTTTTTTGTAAGTCTGAAATCTTCTATGACTGATAAAGCCAAATCTAAACTTGCTTCGTTATTATTAAAATCTATTGCCGTTGACAGGATTCTTGGTTTTATTGTTAACGGCGTAGGGTTAATATCATAAACGGGCGAAAGCTTCCAGCCTTTTTGATGTTCATAAAGAAAACCATGGTTACGCAGGTGGTCATCAGTATTTGAAATAAGCACGTTAAAAATGATGCGTTTCCAAAGTTCTGCCAAATCTTTATTAGGCTGCGAGCCGTGCTGGCTGATAGCATAAGCTATTTCAAGATAACTGTGTGTTTCATTGTCTGACGCGCTAAGCATACTCATTGCTGAAAGGAAAGGTATTCTGGTTTTAGCAGTCCTGTCAAAACGCTTTTCTATAAGAACAGGTTTCTTAAGTACATTTTCAATTCGCCACTGCGGCGTTGCAATCCCTGCCGTTTTGGCAAGCGTCAGCGCAACGGCTTCCCATAATACAATATTTAAATTGTCATCTTTGCATGGAAACTTTGCAATAGCTAAAGAGCCGTCTTTATCCCGGACAGACGCTTTAGGCCTTGCGCCGCCTAAAGATGAGCCGGGCGCTAAAAGCAGTTTTAAATCCGCCGCGCTTTCTTTTGAACTTAAAAACTTTTCAGAGGCAGATAATAATTTAGGAAGCTCTATAAGAGGAGGCACAGAGTTTTTATCAGAAGGTTTCAAAAAATGGCTGCCTATATTTTCGGCAAATCTTAAAGCGCCTTGTCTGGATTCATCATTAACGCCAAGCAGGTAATCTTTTTCCATCAGGGTTCTTGCGGTTTCTTTTGCGTTTAATGCGCGTTTTGATTCGGCGCGGCGCATAAGCACCCTGCCCCAACGGTCAGGCGCGGAATCGCCAATGGCGCTGAATAAAAGCTGTTTATCATTTGTATGGTAAGAACCTTCCATAAGCTGCAAAGCCGGCTCCAGCGCAAACCTCTCAGGGTTATTTAACCAATCTTTATCATATTCAAAAGACGCGCTTTCTCTGCCTTTACGGTTATGAAACCACAGCTTGCCTACAAGAACATCTTTTCCTTCAAGCGATATATAAACAAACACTTCGTTATTACGCATTTTTCATTCCTTTGTAGCTCGATACTTTGGATTTCCTTAAACGGATGCGTTTAGGCAGCTTCTCTTCTTCGAGTGTGCGGCCTACTGTGTCGTAATTTGCGTCTGCTAAGTCGCGAAGCCTGTCTGTTAAGCCCAAAGATGACAGAACAGAAGCGTAGGCTCCCATTGATACGGTATGCACGCCTTTTTCTATTTTTGAAAGAGTTGCGGCTAAAATTCCTGCACGCTCGGCAAGCAATGACATAGGTATTCTGCGACGTTTGCGGGCATCGCTTATATCTTGCCCCAGCTTACGAAGCGCATTGACAGAAGTTATTTGTAATTTGTTCATAATACCACCTATAAATATGTTTATATGCAATAAAACAATTTATAGATAATATTATAATACAAACACTTTGGAAATACAAGTTCAAGGCGGGCTGATAAAACTTATCAGCCCGCCTTGGTTTATTTGCTAATTGCCTTTCCTGTCGTTCATATTCGCAATCGCCGGTTTGCCGTTGATTCGTAATTCGTAATTGGAAGCGAAGCTTCCCGTAATTCGTAATTTCCGTTATCGTTACGCCGCCGCCGATATTTTCTTTGCGGTTTTCAGCTCCATCACAGGGCTTAATATTTTACTGCCTCTTCCGTCGACTTTTATCATTTCCAACAATTCTTTATCCTTCTTGTCGAACATATTAAACTTAGGCTCTCTCTCAAAATCTTTCCTTATTGAAGCTATATCTATCTCAAATTCTCCCATCTGCATTACTGTACCACCTTTAATTACAGATACCTGCACAGCCATAGCTGATGCCACAACATATCTGTTCACTTTTACTTCTTTCGGCATCATACCCTGTAATTCTCTCACTCCATCTTCATCTTTTATCGTGTTTACTAATTTCCTTATATCTTCATCTTTCAATGCCGCCATCAATATATCCGTTACTACTCTTATCAGAGATATTTCCTGGTCTCTTTCTTCAACTGTCAGCTCACCCTGCTGCGCCAAGTATATAGCCTCTCCCATCTTGTTCATTGCTGCTTGCGCTACTTGATCTTGCGTATATATGCCACTTACCCCGAGATACGCTTCCATTTCCCCTATATTCGCAAACGATGCTATCGCTACCAGCACCATTCTGTCTAACTCTTCCGCATTCGCGTATCCGTTAACTATTTTCTCTAGCATCTTCTCTCCGCCTACTTCAGAGTTAACCTTCGCGAACCTACCTTTTATTTCTTCCATAATTACTTTCGTTTTCGAAGGTATTATATCCGATACTATCTTTGCTTTCTCATTCGTATCCATTGTCTTCTGGTCTGAAAGAACCGTCGTAAAGCCTTCTTCTATCAGCTTATCAAACGCTTTTGTTTTCACTTTTCCTTCATCCATATACGTTGCTATGCCATCCTTACTTACACCCTTCAATACTATCATATGGCCGATTTCGTTTTCTCCTCCGTTAAACAATAACACTCCGGAATCTCCGAAATTAATCTCGCCGTTCTTCACGCTTTCTTTGCTTATTGCTCCGGCAGCCAAATCAGCATAATCTCTTACCGCTCCTATCTTTGCGTTCGCGTTTCCGTTAGCCAAAATTTCTGGATCTATTCCCGCGGCCAGCCTGTTATCAAGTTCGTCTTCGTAATTTTTCGTCAATGATTTTGCCATTCTCACAGCTACTTCCGTCATCTGGCCATCTCTTACCAAGCCTGCTGCATTCAATGCCATCACCACGCAGTTTTCCGTCAGCGATTGTTCCGCGCTTGTATTGGCTCCTATATCGCCGAATACCGCGTCATTAGCTGCTTTCGCCGCTACTGCCAAAGCCTCAGGCAAGGCCGCTGTTTCAGGCTGAAACTTCTTTTGAAAATCTGCCGTCAATGCCGCTACTCTTTGCTCGGTCGTGTCATTTTGCGCAGCTATTCGGTTTAGATATTCCGCTAATCCATAAGTTAAAAGGTGTTGGCGGACTGGTATTACATCTTCATACTGCAATACAAGGCCTGCAAAAGCTTTAATAAACTCCGTGTCGGCAAGCGAAAGGTCGCTAAGTTTGCTTATAAGCTCAAACGCGCTGTTAAGTCCGTTTTCCTCCTGCCCTAACTCTCGGAGAATTATTTGTGAACTTTCAGCATCAGCCGCGCTTCCTAACGCAGCTATCTGAGCTTTCTGAGCGTCATTAGCTGCTTTCTCTTCCGCTGCTTGGCGGTACGCTATTTCAATATTACTGTATATACTTCTTACCAATTCTCTTTCTCTCTTCGGCAATGCTTGTTTTGCTTTTCTGTCCGCAGTCGCTATGCTATACAAATCTCTTAATACAACCGCTGCTTCTATTTGCTGTTCTTTGTTTATATATTCGCTTCCCAGCATTGTTCTCAACTGCGTCAATTGTACTGCTGTCACTTTTGTTCCCGCATCTCTTATTGCCTTAAGACTGCTGTCAAATATTTCATTGAACTGCGCGGCCTCCGCTACTTTTGCTCTCTCGGCTACGCGCGCTTCTTCTTCAGCTCTCGCGCTTATATCGGCTCTTATTTGCGCTTCTTTTGCCGCAACAGCTGATAACGCATTTTCTAACGCTTTGCCTACTCTGCCTTCAGGCTGCGATACTTCATTTATAAAACCGGTTAACACATCTTTATAGCCAAACAGCGACGGATTTTCTTCCAACGTATTTATTATGGGTTTAACAGCTTTATTCCAATCCGCTGCTAATGTCTTAACAGACATATTACTTACAATACCAGCCGCATCTTCCGGACTATATCCTAATTTTTCTATTACTTTTGTAATATCCTTTGCTCTTCCTTCAATTAAAGATATTTTTTCGTTGGTTAACGTTCTAGATATTTCGCTTCTCACATCTTCATATCCTACAGACATCAGCTGCCCGTATGTCGTAGCTTCATTGTTTCCATATTGCTGCAGCAATAATGCTTTTTCAGTTTCTATCGCTCTTGCCTGCATAGCTGCTCTTTGCTCGCTTGCTGCTTGCATCGATGCCGCTTGCTCCGCTCTCGCCTGCGCTCTCTTTCTCTGCTCAAACGCTTTCTGCGCTGTCTGCGCCACTTCTATTTCGCGTTCTATGTTGCGCTCTGCTTCGCCTTCTATTGCGAGTATTATGTTCTCTACGTCGTAATTCTCTTTCATAATATCATACGCAACCGCTAACACATTACGGGTTGTTTTATCATCCGTATCTATCTGCATATATCCGTCGACTAACGCTTTAAGTTCATTATACACCGCAGGAGTACTGCGGGTGTTATACTCTATTATATCCATCATTGTAATTACAGCCGCATTATCCTTATACTTTCTCGCTGCACCAATTATTTCCATCATCTTATTCGCTTTTGTGTTTAACTCATTCTCGCTCTTTTGTTCTTCTGCTTTCATAGCTTTTGCCGATAGTTCTCCGTTGTATTTTAATATTTCGCTAACGCTCTTTTTCTGTGCCAAATCTTGCGCCAATTGTGCAGTATTTTCCATTTCCATACCTTTTAACTGCCTCTGCAAATCTTTGACAAACTGTTTGTACTTCTTATCTATATCTTTTATCTGCGCATCGCTAAATCCTGCTTCTCTCAATTCAGCTGCCAATGCGCTTGCGTTTCCTTGCAGCGAACTCATCAGCATGTTTTCCTGGATATAGCCTTTAACCTCTTTTACCGTCGCAAGTTTCAATATCTCACTTTGCTGTGCAGGCGTCATAATGTTGATTGCTTTTGCTAATACAGACATATTATCGGCGTCCCTGCCTAAATTCAAGATATCTTTTACTTTCAAGGAATCTATCAGTTCATCGGATACCAATCCTTTCAATGCCTCTACTTGCGCTTTGTGCGCCGCCATTACCAATTCCTCTTCTTCTCCTTTTTCGGCGGAATCAAAAGCTGCGAGCATGTCTTTTACTTCTACTCCGGTTAATTCAGCGGCACGTTCCAACTGTTTAAAGTTAAATTCCCCTACTGCTTCTTTCGATCTTATTTTTTCTTCAAGCTTAACCTTCGTCGTATTATTCATTTCTTCAACAGATATCACGCCTGCTTCGCTTAGCAGCAATATCCTGTCAACCATCTCATTATCATTCAATACTGACAATTTTATACTTATCGCGGTTTCCAGTCCTTGCGATGATTCTACTCTGCTCCTATTTGCAAATATTGTATTGTAATCCAATCCGATCGCTTCCATAAATCTTCTCTGATATCCCTGCGTTTTTCTAGTAAAGCCGGATTCGCTTTTTACATACGTTTCTACCGTCATATCATGATAATGCTGCCTTATCGCTTCATCTACATTTTGCGATATCATTCCGTTTATCTTACTATCGTCATTCAAATCTCCAAGCGTTACGCCCGTAAAGTATATTGCGTCTCCGAACTCTTTAATTAATTTCGACCCTTCAAGCCACTTAAATACTTTGGAATTATTGTCTCTTACTCTATCCATATTAAGCCCTGCTTTTTCAAAAACAACATTCACATTTGACACTTTTATTTCTCTAGGCGTTAATGCCATTATCTGAGCATATATATTTTCCCTCGCTTTCGCAGGCTCTTTAAATGCTGCTGCCATATCTATCGCGCCGCTTCTCAGCAATGCTATAAGCTGTTCTCTGTACTCTTTGTTTAATTCTCCAAGCGCCAATGTATCTGCAAACGCTTTCGCGGCCTCTTCGCTTATTCCGGCAACTTGCGCTATATCGCTAATCATTTTTTTGTGATTATTTACCGCTCCGACATCTTCATTTGCAGATCTCCACGTAATTCCGTAAAACTTATTCAGCACTCTTTCCAGCTCATTTTTATCTTCACGCGACAGATACTTATCCATATCGCTGTAAGATTTTTTGCTTATTATCTCTATGAATTTTTCCGTAGGCCTGCCGTCTACAACGTCCACATTTATGTCGGCAAACTCTTCCTTGCTCAACATATCGGCAAATAAGCCCATTCTGTTATATTTTGCAAGCAATTCCTGCGCATCCATTTCAGGATACCACGCGGCAAGCGCTAACATTTTTTGCTTATCGTATTCAGCTTTATATATAGCATCATATTTAGCCTTTGCCCCTACTTTAACTTTTTTAACCGTTCTAAAACCGTCTTCGCTTTCGGAAATGCTTAACTCAGATTCTTCCATAGACGAAAGAGCTATTATTTCGGCATTCGTCTGCGCTATCTTCATCAACGAATCTATATTTCCTTTTGCTTCGCTTACATCAACTCCTAATATCTCTGCAGCTATTTCTGTTTTTCCGCTTCTCAACAAACTGTCTAATTTAGAAGCTGAAATGCCCTCAAATCTATCTTTTACTTCTTGATCGCCGCTTGCTATCACTGAATTTAGCGACGTTAATTGTTCAAATCTTCTTATATCGTTTAATCTGTATTCTCCTTGTCTCTTTTTAAAACCATTTAGCATTTGAGCACGTTGTCTTTCCTCAGGAGACATCGTAAATGTCTTCACAATCTGTAAAGGATTGAACGCATTAAGTACACTGCCGCCAAAATTTCTTAACCCGTCAAACCTATGCTGCCCGCTAAGTCCTCTAACCAAATCAGGATTATTCTCTACTGCTTTTACAAACGCATCCACTCCTTTATCGCTCATTCCGGCTACCGCAAGGCGGGTTCTAAGATCAGCAGAATTTGAAGCATCAATTTCTGACAAATTGGCGTTGACTAATTTATCGAGCCTGTTCATATTCCACTTCATTAACCCCTTATTAACTATTTTCCTACCAATATCAACTGCACCCACAGCAACAGCAGCAATATTTCCGACAATACCCAATTCTACACCGTTTTCTTTTGTGTTATTTTGTCCGCCAGTCAGTTTCTTTAATATATTTGCGCCAAAGAATCTACCAAGCTCAAACAATATGCTAACTGTTATAACTGCCCCGGCTTGAGTCAACGTTTCGCCAATACCGGAAACCTGCCAAGCATATCTGGCCGTTTGCGCTCCGACTTCAAAAAGCGAACCGTAAAACGTACCCAAAATGCTTATAGCCGGTGCTCTTAATGCCATGAAACCTAAGGTATTTCTAATCATTCTGCCGGTACTTTCAAGTCCGGCAGCCATCGTAGGATATTTTCTAGCAAGTGCTGCCTTTCTTGCGGCAACTTTTTCTCTCGAAGTCAATGATACTTTGTAATATGCGGTTCTTATCTGCGCTGAAGTTGTTTTAAACTCATTGTAAGTATTCGCCAAGTTTGTTAATAATTCAACACTTGCATTCGGCATTATTGCTTTTAAGCTATCAGCGGTTGCTTTACCATTTTCACCAACGCCGCCTAGCTCTATAGCTTTCATCATTGCTGCGCTTGGTAACCTTTTGATATTAGCTTCAACTGCGGCATCGTGTTTGGCATGCAATATCGATGTAACATCAGCAGCAGACAGTTTTTTTACATCAATGCCTAGATTTGCTAAACTGATAAGATTGTCTGCTGAAATATTTCTGTCAGCCATTTCTTTAGCCGCGTCAACCATTTCTCCGGCATAATTTTTATCTTTAGGTCCCGAGGAAACAAACGTCATGCCCAAAGCTTGCATCAACAAGGCCATTAAAGCTTTTGCCAATTCGTCATCGTCATAAAGATTTTGATTTGTTTCCGTCTTACCGGTCAGTTTCATATAATTGTTAACTAACGCTCTGCCGCCAAAAGTCAGGGTATCGCCGATTGTATACTGGGAATCTTTTAAAATTTCCAACAATTCCGTATTTGCCGTACGTACTGCCTCTGTCTGAGTACTTGCATTTGCATTCAGTGCTTCCTGAGCTTGGGCAACGGTTACTATATCACCTGCTTTTCTTTCATAAACACCAAAGTACGGCATTATGTCATTTGAACGCGCATATATAATGTCAAAAGCTCTTTGAACCAATACTGTAGGATTTCCTATAGTGTCTAAAGAAACTATTTTTGCCTTCTCCTTCTGAGCAAGTTCTATACCTTCTTTGCTTTCAGTAGCGCTTTCCCAAGCGTTAAGCCATGCTTGAGCCTCTTTTTTAACCGTATCATTTTCAACAGATTCTACTGCCCGCTTAAATATACTTATTGATTTTTGCTGTTGTCCGTCCAAACTCTTTCTTACTTGATCTTTTCCGTTTAACAAAGCTCCTCTGTCGCTGCTTATTTCTCCGTCAGTATGACCATTAAATACTTCTATTATTATTTTTCTCAATGTCTCCGCATCATAAGAAGCATTGTGGCTTTCAGCTAAAGCTATCAAATTAGAGATCGCGCTGGTTACCGCCACGCCATTTAATGTATCTATCATGCCGAACAATAACGCCGAGCTGGACTGCACGCGGCCCTGATACATTTTGGCTAATTTTATACGCATTCCCTCAGACAAATCTTCCACTGATTTTATATTCTCGAAGCCCCTAATATTGTCAGTAAATTCTTTTTTGCTTTGCAGCCATTCAAACAATCCTTCAGTCTGAACATCCTGTAGCAGAGTATTTATTTCTGCCATATTCGCATAAAGAGTTCTGCTAAAGATTTCGCCGGATTCCATATGCCTGCCGCTTCTTCCAAATTTCTGATGTATAAACGAGTATACAGCACCAGTGCTATCTCCCCTTACCGACCAATCTCCTGTGTAGTCAAGCCCCATGCCACCGCGTTCATTAGCCAAAACTATACGCGCATTGCCGGCACTGATTATATATCCTTTTTTACCATCTTCTGTAGCTATGTCATCTTTACTTGTTGTTCCGTCTATTGTTTTTATTTGTTCGTCAATTTTCGCATCTGGATACATATCCTGAAGAGTTTTTCTAAAATCCGAATCTTTCAAAAGCCTTTCAATCTCTGCCATAACTTGATCAATAGTAGCATCGTTTAAAGACACAAACAATTGATTCATTCCTCTTGCAGCTCCGTATATTGTGTCTTGCGCTATCCTAGTTATTGCCGCAGGCGCCTTACCATCTTCTTTGCTTATATAATCCTCTGCAGTAAACTGCACAATTTCAATGGTCTTTAAAGCCTCATAAGCTAAAACATATGCTCTTAATGCAGCGCTTCTTTTTTCTGCCGTTTTAATTTTTGCTTCAAGTTCTACAATTGCATCTTGGGTGTTAGTTGCAGAAAGCCTTGACAACACGCCAAGCGCATTACTAATATCTTGTGAAGTACCGGCTTTTTCTTCGAGCAATCTAGATATTATCTCATTATTTGGATTTGCTTTTTTAGCTTGCCTAAGAGCATCTACCTCTGCATCCAAATTTCGCCTCATTTGCCTAAATTTACTTATAACTCCTTGAACTGTAGCATTATCAAAATCAAAGTTTTTCTGTATGCCGAACTTTTCTACGGGCATACCGTAAACTTCCGATAGCTTTTCAACGTGAGATAATGTTCCAGACATGGCTACATACTGTCCTTGTCCGTAAAACAATCTGCTTCTGGATGTACCGAACGATGTCTTGCTTGTACGCACGGCATTTAAAGCGCTATCATGGTTACCCAGCAAACCCATAGCCGCGGAATACGCATAGCTGGAATCTTGCAATACCATGCTGGGCTGTGCCTTACCGCCGCTCATTGTTACAAGTTTACCTACGGCATCAGCATGACCGTCCATATTCTCAACTGTATCGCCAATCATGTACTTGCTGCTGTTTTTATCCGCCATCGCTTGGACCATAGATTGAATCTGGCCGGTAGTAGCGGTTTTACTCTCTAATTTTTCATTTATGCTTTCTACTGCTTTTTTCGCCTTTTCTTTTCCTGATTCCGTAAAAATAACTTGCTTATTTACAGTATCTACATAATAATCTTTATTTTTTCCTTCTTGTAAAGTGGAAGCAAATGCATATAAGTCTTGCAGAGTTTGTCTGCGCTCAGCAGAGAAAGAAGGGTCATTCTTTAAAGTAGTATCAGCACCGTTGCTCATAACATAACTCATAGGGGTTTCCATAAATTTATGAGCTTCGTCTGCAATTGTAAGCCTTGTGATTCTGCTTTGGTGAGCGTCTCTAATTTCTTTCAAAGCACTATTTCTATTTGCGGCTTGCTGTTCGGCAGTAGTTCCGCCAAAACCGTATTCGCTGTCAAGCCAAATACGTATGGCGTTTTCATTAGCCATTACACGTCTAAACCGTTCAAGGGCAGTCATTCTTTCGCCTTCAAATTCAACAATACTGTTTGGTTTGCTCTCTGCAGCTTTGCTAATCTCGCCCATTTTGTAAACTTTTGCGCCGTTGTGCATCATCAACATGCTGTTCTTCATATGGTTATTTATTTCAGAATCATTCTGTAAAATAAGGTCAGCATCGGCTTTACCCATATAAGACCTAGCCCACAGAGCCAAATCAGCTATCAGCGTTTTACCGAATCCAACATCTGCGTATATCGCAAAACTGCTGCCGGTAAGCACATCAAATAAAGCGCCGAACTGCCCTAGGCTTTCTCCTCCGGTTCTATATTTCCAGACATCGGTTTCATAGATTTTTGCTATGTTTTCAGCTTTTTTAGCTGCTTCGCCAAGCGCTTCAAAAGCCGCATCGTAATTAATGTAGCGCAAATAAGTGGTGTTTATGTCTATGCCAGAATTGGGAATAAGATTCTCGTTAAGTACATCTCCATCCATTACGTTTTCATTATTCAATGCCTTCTTTACAATTACCTGCATATCCTGATTATTTAAAAGCCCTGAATTTACAAGATCTCTTTGATTGAAGAACATCATCGCAGCAAGGGTTTTTTGATCCTCATTCCCATCTTTTATCAACTTATTTATTTGTTCTGCAATCTCTCTGGCTTCGCTTTCATTTGTTTTTCTCTGAGCACTCTCAAGCACGGTTTTAGCATCCTCAACCGCTTTCGCAGCTTCCGCAATAGCTGTGCTGTCAGCTTTAGCCGCTTTAAGATTAGCCAAAGCCTTTTCTGCCCTAGCCAAAGCAGCTGACGCACCGCCAACAGTCTGCAGCAGTATCGTTTCTATTTCCGTTCTCATTTGCGCGCGGGCGGCATCGGCTTCAACTTCAGCTGCAGTCTTTGTTAGCAGTTCCGATTGCCTGCTAATCATTGCATCCAAAATTATATTAACATTAGCATTAAAACTACCGTTATTTCCACTTATGGTAGCCTCATTGCCAATAATGGAGTTTAACGCACTAACACCAAAATTTGCCGCCATTTCATTTGCATATCTCTGACGAACTGCCTCAACAGAATTATTCTCAACATTATAAACCGCAAGGTTTACATTATTAGCGTCTGTAATATATGCCTGATAACCTCCGCCTTGCAAGGCTTCAAACGAAATATTAATAGAATCTCCTAATTCGTTTATCTTCTCAGTAATCGTATTTATTATGTCTGCATTGTTGTTCCCTTTTTTAGTAATCACATTTACTAACCACTTTATGCCCATATCATTGTTTGTTATAGTCGCCATTGCGCCAAGCTCAGCGAGAACTGACAGCATTTGAGCATTTGCTGAAATACTCTTAGTATTAACATTTATTTGGCTGATTATATTCACAATATCGTTAGTATTGAAAGAAATATTATTATTGACAGTATTTAAAACTTTGCTGTTTGCAATGGTAACCATAATAGCCAAATCGTTAAGAGCTGCTGACATTTGCGCTTGATTACCGCTGTTTATGGCATCAGCTATTTTGCTTGCGCTAAAGTTACCGTCAGCATTGCTATTGCGAATTGTGAAATTTATAAGCTCCGCTCTTATTCCGGAATTAAGAGCAGGTGCATCTTGTCCTGTTGCAAAGTTGCTCAAAAGCTGCGCTGCGTAAGAATGAGAACTTTCAAACCCGTTATTTGCTACAGCAGTATTATATGCAGTGTTTATAAAATTTACGTCAGCAGTATTCCCGCTTTGCATAGCCGCAACATTAGCCAACATTAAGTTTGCCGCATTTATTTCGCCGGTTACAGTTGTATTTCCATTTATTAATGATTGTAAGTTGTTGTTTGAAATATCCGCGAAAGTATCATTGTTTGAAACCTGCGCTACTGCGCCGACAGCAGCCATAAAGCTTTGCATCAACGCGGCATCATGTCCGATATTAAATGATTGTGGCTGCTCATTGTGAGTTATTGTATAAACACCCTCTGCGGAGCTGATTTGCGCGCTAATACCATTAGCGGCAAACACTTGCGTGATGCTGTTTACAACGTTACTTTCATTTGTTGCATTACTCTGCGTTCTGCTTATATTTTGTATATTATTGGCATATTGAGTGTTTGTAAAAGTAACGCCGGCTCCGCCGGGAGACATAAATTCAACCAAAATTTCAGACCACTCGTCACTTACGCCTAAAGGCTTCAACAATAAGCTCTGGTACGTTCCTTCTTTAACCCATTCTTCATAAGAACCGCCTGCAACCCTGGCAGCACCTCTGCCTAATGCAGTGTTTTGTAATCTTTCCCCTGCTTTTACGGTAAGCCCTTTAAGTTTGCCGGCAGCTCCCATTAATCTGTTGCCGGCAAGAGAAGCAGCTTTACTTGAAGCAATATTAGTCATAGGCGAGAATGCCGTTTTTATTCCGCCTGCAATACCCTTAAAGAAAGGCATGCCTACATACATAGCTGCACCAAACATTAAATTCTGCCCGGGATTAATAGCAAGTATGTCTTGTTTGCCGGATTGTAAAATATCGTTAACAATGTCGCCTCCAAGGCTTCCTTTGTTTGCAAAAGCCCAATTATCCAAACTGTCAGAATAACTTAAACCCCTGCTGATCACATTCATACTAGCTTGAAGCAGCGCCATAGAATACGCATGTTGGGCCAGGCCGTTCCAGCCTAATACAGCATTTTTCACTCCTTGAAAGCCAAAAGCTGCGCCGACTTTGCTGGCCACTCCTTTAACTCCATTGGCAAAGCCTGTTCCTAAAGATGACAACCATCCTCTTGAAACCACTGCTCCGGTTGTTTGCGCACCGGCCGCACCTCCTCCTCCAATCCTTATAGGAAATGCTGTGGCTAACAGACCTGCGCCAACATTAAGCCAACCGCTTAAGCTGCCAATACCTTCTTTACTAAACGCATTATAGGCATTTACTGCTGCCTGGCTTGCGAAATAGCTTGTAATAGCAGCAGATGCTATAAGAGCCGCTCCGGTCAATTGTGCTCCGGCTAAGGCAGGTATAAATGCTGCCAAGCCTAATCCGCCGGTACATATGGTAACCGTTATTGCCGCAATCGCGACAGCCCCTGCTATAGCAGCTTTACCGGCATCACCATCTCTGACAACTGCGCCATAAGATTTGTTAAACATCTTTGACGCGGACCAATTCAAAATTTCGTTCTTAGCGAAATGAGCGTTCCAGCCGTTTTTGCTTATATCAGAAGTTGCTTGAATCATTCCTACCATTCCAAAAGACACTATATTCAAACCACCTAACACAACATCTCCCAAACGATCCCAACTAAATCCTTCCGTAACTAAACTTATAATCGCTTCATTTGCCTTTATATATGGGGTACCTAATTCAGATAACACTCCAACAATACTTCCTACAAATCCTGCTAAACCTTCAGCTGCCCTTACAAGACCGTATTTCTCTACTTTGAAATCCGTAACACCCTGGCTTAAATCTAATTTTCCTTCCCAGAATCCATAATTCAGTTTGCCGTCTTCAAACGTTGCACCTAATATCTTAGTGCCGTCAGACAGTGGCGTTATGACTTCCTTGTAATCTCCTATTGTGCTATGGTCTATTTCTATTGTGCTATATGTCTTTTCCGCATTTTTAAATCTCTGCCCGTCCTTAATATCCGTAATAGCCTGTATTGTAATTTCTGAACCTATTATAACCGAAGGTTGTCCGTTAATATAATTAGCTTGGGCTATTTGCATAGTGTTCACCACGTGAAGACTTCCGCCATCCTTAAGCCCGTTTTCGGCAACTATGCCTGCTAATTCATGAAGCTTTGTGTCTTTCTCAAGGAATATTGTACCGGTATTAATAACCTCAACTTCTACATGTTGACCTGTAATCACTCCATGTAAACCGGAAGCATTATCAAGCTCTCTGACATTTGTATTTACAGAAATCAGTATTGACTCAGCTGCAAGCGTCAATTTCGTTCCGCCGTATAAGTGTGAAAATTTGAAATCAGTTATATTTCCTGCCTTATCTTTTTCATCTTGCCTAAGCTGGTCAGCACCAAAAGAAATTGCAATTTTTGAAGGAGTATCATTGGTAGCAGTAAATTCAAGGTCTTTTCCGTTAATTTTGCCTGTTACTTCGTGATTAATATCACCGGTCGTAACAGGAGGAGTGCCGCCGTCTCCGGCTTTAGGAACATCAATACTGCCTTCTACCACAAACTTTTCACCGGTCAATGCTACTCCCGCGGTAACTACAAAGCCTGAAATATTAGGGTCAAAAACTATACTGTCAATTGTAAATTCTCTGTTTCCGTTGTTTTCAAACTTGGACTGAAATACCACTTTTCCGTCAGAAAGACTTTCTTCGTAAACAAGTTTTATTTTATTACCGCTGAGGAAGCCTGCACTTTCATATTTCGTATAATCCTTTCCTTTAACATAACCCTTTTTAGCTAATACGGCATCCACGTCACCATCATTAAAATCTAAAAATGCTTTCATTACATCTTTATCATCTATTACCATTTCTCTTCTATTTTTATTTACAAAATCATAAAACAATACCTTTTCTCCGTCTGAATTAGGCATTTTGTCATAATACAGCCTGATCTCGCTAGATACGCCGTCTTTATCTACAATAGGAATATATGTATTTTTTAAATCCACTCCGCTATTTATATACTCTCCAACAGCTTTTTGATAAGCGTCACCATTTACATTTACAAAAGTAGTGATGTTCGGATTATTGAGGCCGCCTATTTGTCCGTTAACATTTTCGCTTATGCCTCCGAGCACTATTAAAGCTTCCGTTTTATGGTTAAATACGAATGAGTTAGCCTGATAGTTGTCCACGCTTGCAAGAGCGCCTCCGGCAGAATAATTGAAAACAAATACATTTTCGGTAGCATTTGTAGGAAGCAGATTAGTGCCCGGCGTATTATTTACAAGTCCCACCAAGTTAATATCCCTGACAGTCATTGACACTAACTGAGGATTAGCGGGATCTCCCCTGTTTTCAATAGTCTCAGTAATCAACTGCTTATTTTCCGGCAATACAACAGATATTGCGGTTTTTATATCGCCAGGAGTTTTATCCTCTGTTATGGAAGCGCTGAATTTATCGGTAAAATTATAGCTGCCAAGCTTTCCTTCGGCATATTTAACCGCGTCAACAGCGCTGCCGCTCCAGCTAAACCATGATCTTCCGCTGTCACTGGCTTTGTCCACAAGTTTGTCGTTAACATATATTTCCACTGTCTGCGAAGAGTTCGTAAACGCAAGCCAACTCCGTTCTTCAGTTTTGACTTTAATGTCAATCTTAACTCTTTCTCCTGTCTTCTCGTCAAGTTTATACATTGTTGTTGTAACGCCGGTTGACTCTCCACCCCAACCTTTATCATGATAATCCTGAACCGTTGTCGGCTGTTGTGTAGATAATGCTTCCACTTGTTTAGTCAAAATTGAAGCTTTGCTGAAATCCTGATTTGTAATTTTTGTACCGTCTGCACTCAAAGTTAATATAACTCTGCTTCCTTCCTTATATGCATCGCCGGGCAAAGGAACTGAATATGATGCATTATTATATGTTGTTGTTACTTTGAAAGCATTAGGGCCTGACTTTACGCCTTCTATACCGTTTATTACCACCGTCCTGCTTCCGGATTCCCACTTCTCTCCCGGATTCAAATTTGCTCCGCCGATCAATTTCTCATCGTAAGTCACATTGTTATACTGCCTTGACACTACCGTAGGATTCTTAACGTTTCCGTTCAGTGTTAAGGTTACGCTTCCGGATTTATATTTTACTCCGGGCAGCGTCTCATTGTTTACGTATTTGCCTTTGAGATTTTGAACATATTTAGCATTTACATATCTTTGTGAGATGGGTACAGGCTTGCCGTCTTTCATTTCCAGCACTTTCTTTCCGCTTTTTTCATCGGTGACAATCTTATAATCAGTCCTTATGCTGCCGCCTATATACTCTCCGTCTTTTCCTTTATTACCCTTCAAATTCTGCGAAGAATACGATGATATAGCTCCGTCCTTGCCCAGCACTACGGGAATAGCGTTTGCTCCCGTTCCCTTAGTAATAACAGCTCTATCTCCTACAGAAAAAGCTATGCGATTTCCGAACAGATCTATACCGCCTAATTCAATTTTTCCGGACTTCACTGTACCGACGCCGTATACATCGCTTCCTACGTCAAATCTGTTTCCTTCTGAGAATATACTGTCTCTTGTAAATATTTGATCGAGGAATCCTTCTTTTGAAAAATCTACGCCTGACACTCTTAATGTTCCGTCAACCGTCCATCCGTCAGGATCATTCTTATTATTACCATACGCAACAGTTTTTCCGTCAAATCTTATTTTTGCGTTTGACTCGCCGCCGCCACCGCTGCTTTTTCCTTCCGGCTTCGCCATATTGACTTTGGAGGATTTGATCTCAGCTTCTATTATGTCAAAGGAATTGTCTCTGATATTAATCTCAGCGCTGACCATTGTGGCCGTACCGCCTTTGTAGCCAAAAACAAAATCGTCTTTACCGAAATTTGCGATAAATTTGCCTTCCGCGTTTACCGAAATTTTTAATTGGCCTTTCTCAAAACCCTTGGGCTCTCCGCCGATATTTATTTTAATGTCCTCGGAGTTTGTGATATAATCATCTCCGTAACGGTTAAAGTAATTCATCAGTCCGTTTACTAGAGTTATCTGTTGTCCCGCTTTAAACTCAAGGTTGCTTATTACATTAGAGCCGATGCCGCTGATTGCCCTTACCAATTCATAACCTTTTGGAAGAGAGCCCATGGTGCTAAAATCTTTTGCGGCAAATAAGCCCAGATTGTTATTTGCATCAAGCTTGAATAACACATCAGTTCCTTTAGGCAGGGGAACCCCTCCAAACTGTACTTCTTTACCATCGGCATCAAGCCCGGCAGTCGCTTGAATTTCAACGCTTCTTCCTTCTTTTTCTTTTATGGTGCGCATGGAATTTTCAATAATCTGTAACCCGTTTGCCGGAATATCGCCATATTGCGGCTCGCCAAGTTTCAGCTGGCTTATAGCATTTTCGATGTCCTTTACTTCTAATCCTCTGGCCGTCAATTCGGCCGCAACTGCTTTTGCAGCCTCAAAACCGCCGTCAGAATATATATAGGTAGAATTTCCTTTCACAAATTTGCCGTCTGCGCCAAACCATCCTTCCTTCCACTGTCCGTTAACCATCGTATAGCTTCCGATTGTATCAACAAGCCCGCCCTCGCTTCCTTTTCTAAGCTGCGAACCTGAAAGAGCTTCCGCGCCTTCTCCAATTACAAGCACTTGGCCATTTCTGATGGATATTGTTCCGTGGGAAACTGCTATGCTTCCGTCTGCAAACTCTTTTATTATTGCTTTTGTCTCTCTTGCGTCGGGCGCAGGAGCGTTTCCGCCACCGCCGCCGCCTTTTGCGACACCGGCAAATATCAATTCATCGTCGCCTTTTACGCTTATTTTTCCGTTAAGCGACATTACTCCGTCGCTTAATTCAAATCTGCCGTTTTCAAGGGCAAGCGGCCTCGAATGTTTTTTTCCGTCTTCGCCAATGTATTCGTATGTATACTCTCCTTTAACCTCATTGCTTCCGGAAGTAATCTTAAATTTTCCTTTTTCATTTGCACTATCCGTGTATGCGAAGCTAATATTTTCTTTAATCTCTACATCACCTATTTTTGTGCCTGCATGATACTGCGCTCCGCCTTCAATTTTTCCGTCCTTACCGATTATCATCCAGTCTTTGTTGACAGTGCCTTGGAGCTCGCTTCTGAGTGTACCGTCAATATTGTTTAATAGGCGGTTCCAGTCTCCGCCCTTTTCTGCTATATTCAAAATCTTGTTCGTTAACTCATAAGTCAAATCAGAGTAAATTGTTCTTTCTATACTGCCGCCGGCACCCAATAATGTGATGTGCTTAACAGTTCCTTTAGTTTCAGAACCCTTCTCTATTGTATAATTGCCTTTGCCGTCAACTATAATGTTTACATTAGAAAACTGGGCGATTAGGCTTCCGTCTTTTGTGGGCACATTTATTGTGGTGCTCTTCTCTTTTTCTACCCACTTGCCGTTTTCTCTCCTGACTGTGTCGACTGCGACCGCGCCGTTGGCAAATTCCCGTGTCCTGAGGGCTTCCGTAGCTTGGGGTATATCACCAATTTTCCAATCGCCTTTTTTATCTACAGTCACGTTGACACTGGTCTCTATTTGCGTTTTTACACCATTTTTTTCGCTATTGGATATTTCTGTACCGGTTCCTGTTGCCAGCGATGTCTTGAATTGTGTTGTTCCTTTGTCATCTTTAATTATGTCAACTTTAACCTCAGCGGTTATCTGATTTCCTTTAACAATGCGCGTTTCAAAACCTGTAACGCCGCCTTCCTTTCCTTCCGCGTATGAAGGAACATAATTGAGATCCATCATCTCATTTGCATTTGTGACAACAAGCTGAAGTTTATGACCGTTTCCGTAATCTATTATTTGAGGGGCTATGCCTGCCTGAGGGCCGTCATTAAACTTTATTGCGCCGTCTTCACCGACAACTACTGTTGAGATCGTTGTTTGCGTCGCCGTCTTTCCGTCCGGTGTTTTTATCGCAACCGTGTGGACAATTTTTCCTTCGCTGCCTTTTTGGAAAACAGCGCCGTCGGATTCGGCATCGGCAAAGCCTTGGCCATCCGCAAGAATTCCGGTTTTAGTCACTATTGATCCGTCCGGACTCGTCTTTTCCTGCGAAAGCTCTTTTGTGGCGCTGTTGTAAGTAGTAGTGTTTCCGAGAATTAAATTACTGCCTCCGTAGTTTGTTCCAAGCGCTTCATTAATCAGCGCGGCATACATGTCATTCGCAGATAGAAAAGACATGCTGTTGCCGGACATTCCGCTCGAATAAAAACCCATTTGTGCCGCGAGGCGGATATTCGGATCGCTATTTGCCATATCGGAACTGTCATTTCTGCTGCGGCTGCTTCCTCCGACGCTTGATCCGGCTCCGAAGCCCTTGAGCTCTTGCTTTTTTATAACAACACCGTCCGGCGTGCTTACAATTGTCATAACCGCTGTCGGATTCCCGTCATTATCATAATCAACCGCGTAATCGCCGTATACGGGTTTATCGGTTAATTTCTTTGCATTCGGATTTAAAGCATCCGGTATTACCAGGCCGCTGACCATATTTCTGCTGAGCGTTCCGTACTTTCCGTCAGCCAGCATTATTGCACGAGGCGCATCTCTGTCGGTTATCGTGTACACCTGCGCAGATATACCGTAGCCTCCGTCCCTTACGGAGCTCTGCAGCAATATCATTTTATTGTCTCCGGATTTTATGCTGTAAAAATCATCAACGGCGGACTTTCCTTTCTTTTCGCTTGTGTCAACCGATATTGCCAATCCATCAGGGCTTTCGGATCTCCGATACATCGTGCCTGATTGCGACACATAGTCATAAAATCCATTCTGGCCAAACACGGCTTTCATAAATCCTACTTCACCGTGAGTTAATGCCATGGCTGCCATATCCAGAGTCTGCCATTTTTCAATCGGTTTATCAAAAGTTGCTATGCCTACGCCGATTTGATTTCCCATGTTCAAAGAGGCAGTGTTACCGTTAATTGTATTAATAGAGCCTATTTCCAAGTCGTTTCTAAACATTGTGGTGCTGCCGTCTGTTTTCTGATGGATGACTTCGTTTTTGTTTGTTTTATTTTTATATACTCTGGTTCCGTCAGATTTTGTTTCATCCGGATTTTCAAAATCATATTGTTCGACTGCATTTACCGGCTTGTTAAGAAAATCAAGGACGGTCATCACAGTCTTAATAACGTTCATAAATCCGCTTATGAGAGGCTGCAGCGCGTTTACTAACCCCTCAGGCAAAAACGTTTTAAGACCGTCGGGGTTGCTTACTAATCCGCTCAAACCTCCGGCTATGACTTGCAGAGCGCCGCCAATTTTGCCTAAAACCCCGCCAGCTTCCGCCAGCACGCTGCCAAGCCACATAGGATCTACATAGCCTGACAGAGTAAAATCACTCGCGCTGACTATATTTCCGTTTGAATCCACTTTTTTCCCGCTGGACCAATCCGCATGAATGGTAGCTCCGCCGTAACCAAGCGTAATTCCTTCGGTCTTTGTAGTGGCAATAACATTTCCTTTTGAATGGTAGGACTCTCTTTTTCCGCTTCTGTATCCGAGGGTAACCGAAGTACCGTCTTTACCCATTTGTGTGTTTGTTAAATTACCAGCACCGCCCATGGTGCTCCAACCTGAAAGCATTTGATTTCCACTGCCGCCGGCATTAGCTCCACCGCCACCTTCCTGCTTTATATTTTCTTTTGCAGTATAACCTACTTGAATTCCTACTGTAAATCCGCTGGAAGTATCGCGGCATACTACGTTTCCGTTTTGATCTCTCCAGACGGTTTCACTCTTGGTAAATCCGAGGGTTACGCCGGCGCTTGTGCCGCTGCTTGTAGTTGTGCCGAAACCTATGCTGAATCCCTGGGTTTTTGTACGGCTCTGGCCATCAAATTCCCATCTCCCGGTTTTAGAATTGTATGTCCCTGCTAAACCTTCTTTATAACTATATCCTATGGTTACACTGCCGCTGCTGTTGCCAAGTTTTAAACCTATACTGTAACCGTGCTCCTTTCTTACCTCGCTGTACGAATACCCAATATGAATACCCACATTGTTGTATCCGAGTGTCACGCCGACTTTAATTTCCTTATATCTGAAATTGTACTCAACGCCTATGGTAACGCATCCTCCAAGGAAAGTTACGGCTGCGTTAACGCTCCAGCCGTCTCTGTATAATCCGTCAGGATCTCTTTCCCAATAGCTTACTCCTGCAGTTACTCCGACAAGCCCGAAATAACTTACGCCTACCTGCAGTGCAAACCTGACGCCGTAATAATCATCTTTTTTGTACATCAACGTTACGCCGCCGCCGCCTTTTGCATCGCCTATCTGAATTCCCGCTTTAAACGTGTTTCCTGTTTTTTTGTTGTATCCCCATGACACGCCTATATATTGGTTGCCTATCGCTATATGCGGCCCGACCTCAACGCAGAATGCTCCGTCCTGAAAGCCTACAGACACTAATCCCGGTATAATAGGTATCATAAAATCACCGAAAATCTTGGTCAGGAATTCGCCCACAACGCCCTTGAACATCCAGCCCATTAATTTGTCCATAACTTTATATACGGCTTTCACTATAGATTTCATCGCGGATTTGATAATTTTTTTAACGGAGCTAAAAATCTTTTTAAACGCATTGGCTATAGATTTGAAAGGATTCCCTTTTGCTCCGATGATAAGCTTCAAACCGGCTGCGTCCAGCTTTTTACCTATTTCGGATATTCCCTTAGCGTCCGTCAATACTTTCATCTCGCCGTTCGCGTCCGTAACTTTGGTGTACCCCTGAAATTTATTCCCGTCCGCTGCAATCGCTTCCGCTCCGTTCATCAGCTTCTTGAACTCGTCTGCCGTAAACGTCATTGCCTGCCCGTTATTCTTATTCGGATCTATTACGTTTATTGTTCCGTCAGGGTTTTTTAGTACCGTTATATAGTGATTGCCGTCTACCCATACTACCGCGCTCTCTCCTTCCTGCAAGCCCTGCACAAATCCGTTAACGTCAACAGAATATCCCGACGATTCTCTTCCGTATTCTTTCTCTACCGCCTGAACAGCTGCCAAACTTGTATATAACTGGCCGTCTTTTATGCTTTGCTCGCTAAAGTTGCCCAGCGCTATTTCCGCGCACAGCGCCTGTAATGCCAATACCCCTTGCGATACGATTCCGCCCAAACTATTAAACAATGCTTCCGACGCGCAATTTATTATGTTTAAGCCCGTTAAAAAACCTTCCTTCAACAATGCTATCACAGTGTTAAAGGTTGTGCCTTCCTCCAGCCCGTTTGCACGGTCAAACTCAAATGTTGTTTCTCTCGTTTTACTAAGCTGCTCTATAACCTCTTCTTCGCTCATTCCGGTTTGCTCGGCTATATTTCTTATAACTTCAGGGTCGTGGCCGTTATATTTATCATCTTCAGGTTTATCGGCTGCTTTGCTTTCTATATTTACTTCATCAGCTTCCGCCGTTGTTGTCTCTTTTATTGCTTCGGATTTTACAGCGCTTTCTCCTTTCGCTCCGTCGCCGTCTCCTTCTGCGTCACTCTTAGATTCTTCTTTGCCGCCTTCGCTTGCTTTCTGTTTACTTTCCGCTTTAGCTGTTGCCGCTTTCAACGATTTAACCATTGCTCTCGAATAGAAGCCTTTTTTCCCCTCTATTTTCGATACAACAGCTTTCAATTCCTTTATCGAACCGGCTTTGCGTATCGCTTCTCTTTCGGCATTTCTCAGCTTAAATCCGACAGCTTTTCCTATTGTCCTTACAAAAAATCCGTTACCAAGGCTGCTCCTGTCTTTTAGCAGTTCTTTTTTTGTCACTTTAAGCAGCTGCTTGGACTGCTGCTCGGCCGCGCTTACTTCAGGTTTTACTTCTGTCGCCGGTTTTGTCTCTGTCTCTGCTTTTGTTTCAGCTGCCGTTGCCTCCGGAACTGCTTTTGTCTCTGCTGCAGCTGTTGCCGCTTCTGTTTTTGTATCTGTTGATTTTGTTTCTGTCGCTGCTGCTGCGGCAGTTCCTGCGCTGCTTGAAGCTGTCGTTAATCCTATCGCTTCTCTTACGCTCTTGCCGCTTTTTACTCCGTCTACCGCTTTTTTTATGTTTTGGTTTCCTTTCCACATAGGCCTAAACAGCTTCGCTCCTTTTCCCGCGTTCAGCTTATCCGATAACGTATCAAAACTTA
>Ga0099364_10003598_pt1 | contig 23917 bp, 14 predicted proteins | sample TergutTh196P3_FD_73070 | JGI IMG/M metagenome (GOLD analysis project Ga0099364, IMG submission 73070) | Microcerotermes parvus P3 segment gut microbial communities from Pointe-Noire, Republic of the Congo - Th196 P3 | ecosystem: Host-associated > Arthropoda: Insects > Digestive system > Gut ...
CATAAAACAAGGCGCCATTAACGTTAGGAAATGTATCGTTTCAGGTGTAGAGACAGCGCTGGGATAATGATTAATGATTAATGATCAATGTTGTACAAAATACTGTTTTTAAGTTTTCTGTTGTGGATCAATCCATTCACCACATCCGGACAGCGTTATATCAGCGGGAGAATCACTGACGCCGAGAACAAGGAGCCACTCCCCAACGCTTCAGTCTTTATTACCAACACTACCGTAGGCACTACCACTGACGCTCTGGGCCGTTATCAGCTCAGGATTCCGGGAGAAGGCAGTTACAAACTGATGGTGTCGTATGTAGAGAACTTCAACCGAAGGATAACAAACAAAAAATGATCTGGGATGAAAACAGGAAGAAAGCATACCGGGTTTCGTTGTCTCATTTCATCAAGTCCTTGTATCATAATACCTTAATGGAGGATGGATTCTTATTGACATACACAAAGAAAAAAGAAGCATCGGGTAATTCATTGGATGATGTATACGAAAATCCGCAAAATTTCTTAACCGGTGATTCGAGTGACGGATGTAAATCGTTATATATTCCATCAGAGTTGAAGGATCTGATGCTTGTTTGCTTCGGCAAGCCTATCGACGAAGATATTTTGATTGATATTGACCGCGTACAAAAAGGATGGAAAAACTGGTTGGGAATAGGATTACATAAAAACATCATTCAAACGCCGGGAAGGCCGGTTTGTCTCTTTCCCGATGGCACCTACAAAAGTGATATAAAATTACTTCCCTACCTTTCACAAAAATCGCTGTTCGGACTTAATACGATCTTGCCGTTAGAATACATTCCCGATGAAGAATTGTCTTTTTTTTCCGAATCGAATGTATTGGATGAAACCGAGTTGATCCAGCGTTTTGAACAACAATTGAGCGTCTTCCAGCAAGAAAAGATTTATGTGCATACCGACAAACCTTATTATGTATCGGGTGAACGTATATGGTTCAGGGCGTATCTCACGGATGCGGTGAGCCATGTTCCTGTTGCGGCCAGCCGGTATATATATGTAGAATTAATCAATCCGTTAGATTCGATTGTCGCCCGCGTCAAAATACGTGAGGTTGACTTGGCGTATCACGGCTACCTGTTAATCCCTGAGGAAATACCAGAAGGCGACTATACAATGCGCGCCTATACAACATTCATGCGAAGCCAGGATGAAAATTATTTCTTTACGAAACCTGTCCGTATCGTCGACCCCCAAGCCCGGATGATACATACTGAAACGGACTTTAATTTTCCGTCCGACGGGAAGGTAAATGTGACATTCCAATTTTCTGATGTCGCATCTTCGGCGCCGATTGTTCCGGTGAGCGTCAATGCAATCGTCAACGAAGGAACGCCGGTTAACGTTACTATGAATGAAGACGGCGTAGCAGGCATCCGTTTCGATTTGCCGGCTACAACAAACAAACGGACGCTACTCCTTGAAACAAAGGCGGCAGGGAATCCATACCGGCAGTTCATCCGGATACCGACGCCGGATGATGATTTCGACGTCTCCTTTTATCCCGAAGGGGGACATCTCATGCAGGGAACGGTCTGCAACATCACATTCAAGGCGATGAAATCAAACGGTCAGGCGTGCAGTCTTTCCGGCACAATATATAATCAATCGGATTCTGTCGTCGGACGATTCAAAACCGATTACTTGGGCATGGGAAACTTTACGCTTCTTGCCGAAAAAGGGAATGTTTACTACGCAATTTGCGAAAACGACAAGGGACAAACGAAGCGATTTGACCTTCCGGTCGCCGTCGAACGGGGATATGCGCTGTCAGTCAGTTTAACCAAGAATCTGATAGGTGTAACGGTATTGCAACCGGCGGAAACAGTGCAAAAGGAAACGCTCTACCTGCTCGCTCATACACGCGGCGAAGTACATTTTGCCGGCCTTTGGGATCAAAATAGCGCCTCTACCGTTTTCCCGATGGAACAATTATCATTGAACGGAGAAAATTTGGTTGTTATTCCGATGGAACAATTATCAATGGATGGGGAAAACATGGCAATTTTTCCAATTGAACAATTTCCTTCGGGTGTGTTACATTTCATACTTTTCGATGCCGGTCTAAATCCGGTGAGCGAGCGTTTGGTTTTTGTCAACAATCCCGACCAAGCAGAAGTTACATACCAGTCGGAAAAAGATAATTATGATCGTCGCTCGTTAGTTAATAATCAGGTAACTGTAACCGACAGTGACGGAGAGCCTCTTGCTGGCAACTTTTCGGTGTCTGTGACCGCCGACAGGGAAGTAATCCCCGATTCCACTTCCAACATACTGACCCAATTACTACTGACCTCCGAGTTACGCGGACACATTGAAAATCCGGCCTACTATTTCCAGCCCGGCAATATCCAGGCGTCATGGGCGCTGGATTTGCTGATGCGAACGCAAGGCTGGCGTCGTTATAATATTGGAGCGTTGGCGCAAGGACGTTTCGCCCGGCCTGCATGGCGCATCGAAGAAGGAACGGAAATTTCGGGAACCGTCAAAAGAGTCTTGCGGGGAAAGCCAGTTACAGGTGTCGAGGTGACCGTAAGATCATTGCATGGCGACTATTTCGACGTAGCAAAAACAGATAAGGAAGGACGTTTTTTCCTGCATGGCGGCGAGTTTCCCGACAGTTCCTTGTTTATCGTAAGTTCCGATTCTAAAAAAGGAAGGACGCGATTAGATGTGCTCGTTGATGAGGAATCGTTTCCCGAAACAACATTATCCGCCGCTCCACCCTCCGCTGTCGACAAGTCCCAATTTGCACTTTATGCCGACAAAGCCGAACAAATATACACCTACGAGCACGGGATGCGTATTATAAATCTGGAAGAAGTAACAGTTACGGCACAGCGGAAACCGTTAAGACAATCAATTTACTACGATAGGTTGGAAGTAAGTTCACTCACTGAAGACCAATTGGAGAAAATACATGCATCGGATATAATTCAACTTTTCACAAGGTTAGCAGGTGTCAGCATTGGGCCAAATGGTATATTCATCAGCGGTGCGCAAGGCCAACCAATGTTACTTATTGATGATTTAGTCACAGATTTTGAGGGATTATCGCAACAATCGATCAAGGTAAACGACATAGTGCAAATTGATGTAATAAAAGGCGCTAATATGTTTGGCGCCCGTGGCGCCAATGGCGTGATTGCTATCTTTACAAAGAACGGAGACAGTCGTTACAGAGAAATACCTCCTTTCCATATAAAGACCCTCTCGCCGTTGGGGATTCAACAGCCGGTGGAATTTTATGCTCCCAAATACGATACACCCGCAAGCAAGGCGTCGCCTAACCCCGATCTGCGTACTACCATTCACTGGCAACCCGTCGTACAAACAAATGACGAAGGTATCGCTACATTTGAATTTTACACTGCCGACGAACCGGCTTCCTATACGGTGATCATTGAGGGCATGACCAACGATGGAAAAATAATCACAAGAATTGGAAAAATAAATTGATCTTTTTATAATTCAGGTAAGGCAAAAGAAGGTAAAATATACAATAAAATTTCTTTTTTTTTGATAAATCAAAAAAAATTTGTTTATTTGCACTTCGTTATGTTAATCAAAAAAAATATGAATTCAAGAAGAACATTTTTAAAGAAAAGCGGTATGATGGCGGCCGGGTTGGGATTGTCCCATCTTTTTACTGAAGAATTGACGGCGGCGCCCGCACCGCAAAGGAAATCCGTCCCAAGCGACAGGGTCAACTTGGGCGTTATAGGGCTCAACATGGGATGTAGCGATCTTAGAGGCGCTCTATCGAATAATTGGGCGCATTGCATCGCCATGTGTGATGTGGATAAAACCCGAAGAGATAACCAGTCGGCGACGTTCAGGAAAGATTTTCCCGACCAGACAAAACAGCTTCAGGAATACGGCGACTTCCGTAAGCTATTGGATAACAAGGATATTGACGGGGTTATTATTGCCGTTCCCGATCATTGGCATGCCTATATTTTTCATGAAGCGTTAAAAGCGGGGAAAGCGATTTACATTGAGAAACCGATTGCCAATTCAATTGCCGAGTGCAACAAAATGATAGCATGGCAGTCGAAGTATAAAAAGGTGGTTATTACCGGATTATGGCAAGTAAGCCAGCCTTATTTCATTCAGGCTTTTGATATTTTAAAAACCGGCGTATTGGGCGATGTGTTCAAAGTGCAGGTCTTTTTGTGCAGCAGCACTAATCCACGACCTGTAGTAGCCGACGAAGCCGCCCCGTCGACCTTGGATTACGAAATGTGGCTGGGACCGGCTCCCGTCCGTCCTTACAATTCCGCCCGTGTCAGAAGCTGGCGTAGTTACTGGGATTATGGCGGCGGACAACAAACCGACTGGGGCGTCCATTGGATCGATTCGGCTTTCGACGGACTTAAAATCTTAGGATTAAACGATAGAACGTTTCCCAAGTCTGTCGTTTCGTCGGCCTATAAACATCCCCAAAGTTTCAATGAAACGCCTTCGTGTCAAACCACTATTTTCGAGTACGAAAATTTTCATGTCGAATGGGCGCAACAAGTGGCTCATCTTTATAATCGCGACCAGGGTGTAACGTGGATAGGAAGTAATGCCACATTAGTTTGCAACCGCGAAGGCATCCAACTGATACCTCAACAAAGCCGTGAGGGTAACCCTACTACCGAACCGATAGACCTTCCCCGTAAGTTTTTGGATGGCGTCTCTGCACATGCTACGAACTGGCTTGAGTGTATTCGCGCTAACAACATACAAACAGTCAGTCCTTTGGAAAAAGGCGTGTTTGCCACCATACTGGCTCATTCAGCCAATATTTCGTTCCGCACCGGTACGAAAGTGACTTATGATCCCGGCACGCAAAAATTTGTCAATAATGCTGCTGCGGATGCCTATCTGAAGCCTGCCTATCGCAATCCTTGGGACAGTATTTGGAGTTAAATTATAAAATAAATCATCATGGAAAGACGTAATTTTCTTAAAACAATGGGTATAGGCGCTATAGCAACGGCAGTTGGCGCTGATTGGCTTTCAGCATGTAAAGCTGAGCCGGAGCAGTTGCCGTCCATCGGATTAATAACCGGTAGCGGAGGCAACTGGCATAATGGCGGCGTCAGAGAGGGCCTTAAACAGATTGCCGAATGGGGCTATAAAGACCTGGAATTTGGAGGTCCTCCGGGAAGGATGCAAAATGACGAATTACTTCCATTCCTGAAATCATTGGGATTAAGACCGGTGATAGGCTCGGCTGCGATGGCTATCCTTATCGATGAAGACAGACTTAAAAACACTATCAAAAGCGCTCAGGATCAAGGCAAAGAATACTTAGCCTGTTATTGGCCGTGGTTAGCCGACGGTATGGGCCAGAAAATAGACGACTGGAAAGAGGCGGCCGACAACCTGAATAAAGGCGCTGCTATATGCAAAAAGGAAGGGATCACGCTTGTCTACCACAATCACGACATGGAGTTCTATCCCGTCGAAGGACAGATGCCTTTTGACACGATGATGGCGCGCTTAGACCCGACGGTTGGCATCGAGTTAGACCTGTACTGGATCACGAAGAGCGGACAATCGGCTGTGGAGTATCTTAAAAAATATCCGGGCAGATTCCCCGTATTACATGTAAAGGACATGCCTGCCAGTGTGAAGTGTGGCGGAGGACTCACAGACTTCAGCACGCTTACAGAGCAGGATTTTGCCGCCATAGGAAGTGGTGTTATCGATTTCGCCAGCATATTCAAGCTCAACAAGACGTCGGGAGCTAAATATTTCATGGTAGAAAGCGATAAGCCCGGCGATATTCCGACATTCCTTGAAAAATCGGGCAAATATTTATTAGCGCTTAGATTTTAAGGCATGGCTTCACGAAGGAATTTTCTCGAAACCGCCGCTTTTGCATTGGGCGGATTGGCATTGACAGGAGGCATCCGGGCCGAAGCAAAGGAGATTTCAACTTCTGGCGGCAGGGCATTGACAGTAAGCGACAGTGAAGCGTCTTGTCGTATCAGCCTGAATGTATCCACCATTCGCCCCTACAAACTTCTTGTCGAACAACAGATCGAAGCGTGCGGCAAAGCAGGATTCGATGGCATAGAATTATGGATGTCGGATATACAGACATACCAGGAAAAGGGAGGCCGTCTGGCCGACCTGGCAACGAAGCTGAGAGACAACCGCCTTATCTTGGAAAATATCATCGGTTTTGCACCATGGGCGGTGGATGATTCGAAAAGGCGCGAAGAGGGGTTACAGCAGATGAAGCGCGAGATGGAGACGACTGCCGCCCTTGGGGGTAAGTATATTGCTGCACCGATGCAGGGCATCAACCGGTTGGCCAGCAGTCTGGACGACTATGCAGAGCGTTTCCTGCGCGTCATCGAGGCCGGAAAGGCGTCGGGAGTCACTCCCTTGCTCGAGCTATGGGGATCGGGAGCGCTCAGCAAACTAACCGACGCCGTACATATTATCATGGCTACAGGTCATCCGGACGCAACTTTGTTGCTTGACTTTTACCATTTATACCGCGGAGGCAACTCATTCGATATGCTCAGCCTGATCAATGTGGCGCGACTTCCCGTTTTCCACATCAACGACTATCCTGCCGTCCCACCCTTCGACCAACTCAAAGATAGCGACAGGGTTTATCCCGGCGACGGCATCTGCCCCTTTGACAGCATCATGCCTTTATTGCAAAAAGGCGGTTTCCAGGGCGCGTTCTCCGTTGAATTATTCAATGAAGAATATTGCCGGAACAATACTGTGGAGCAGGTTTTAGCTACTACGCTCGAAAAAACAAGGAAAATTGTCGAAAAATGATATGTTAAAAATTAAAGCATTTATCGAACGTGGAAATGATGGATCATTTGGAGTGTATGTTGATTTGGACGAAACCCGTTTGAATTATGGAATAATAGGTGATGGAAATACGGTAAAGGAAGCAATAGCGGACTTTTATGGCTGTTATGAAGACATGAAAAAATCTTTTGAAAAAGACAATCAATTTTTTCGAGAAGCAGTGTTCACATTTCATTATGATACAGCATCATTTCTCAGTTATTATACAAACTATTTTTCCCTCGCCGGACTGTCACGACTGACCGGTATTCATCAGGAGCAATTAAGTCACTATGTGAATGGAACCCGAAATCCGAGTAAGCAAACTATTCAAAAAATTGACCATTCCATTCATACGTTTGCAAAAAATTTAAGTCAAGTTCAATTTGTATAATTTTATGAAAAAATTATTTCTTATTTTGTTGACGGGATTGTTTCTAACTCCTGCAACCGGTTTTGCGCAAAAAGCCATATCCATCGAATCGCTATTAAAAGAAATGGTCGATCGCAATGAGCGGGCTAAATACCCCGATCCGGCTTTCACCTGCAAGCAGTTTAGTAGTTATGACCGCGCAACCGTGGCCAAAGATTCGCCCGGATGGTTTGCTAACGACGACCGCTCGATGTTCCTGCGTGTCGAAAAAAACGGCGACCGTCGTGAATTTGTGATGATGGACACGGAAGGGCCAGGCGCTATTGTCCGTTTCTGGATGACTTTTGCAGGTACAAACAGCGGACGGGGCATCATGCGTATTTATATCGACGATGACGCCAAGCCGGCTATCGAAGGCGCCGCTTTCGACATCTTGAGCGGAACGACCGTAGCCTCTGCACCGCTGGCGACGTCTGTTTCTGAACTGTCGCCATACGCAAACAGGGGACACAATTTGTATTTCCCTATTCCTTACGCCCGGCGTTGCAAGGTGACTTATGAAAGCGAGAACTTGCATGAAGATGACCCCGGCGCCAGACGACGCGGAACCGAAGCCGTGTACTATAACATCAACTACCGTACTTACGAACCGGACACCAAAGTTTTATCGTTCTCCGCACAGGAAATGAGAAAAAACCGAACCTTGATAGCCAATGTTCAAAGACAACTGAAAAATAAAGAACGCGGAACCGAAAAGATGAAACTGTCCCACCTTTCATTGAACGCCAATCTCAAACCCGGAGAAAGCAAATCGTTTACTATCAACGGGATGAACGCTATCCAACAGTTGAGCATGGAACTAAAAGCGGCCAATCAACACCAGGCCTTGCGGTCGACTGTACTCGAAATCGCCTTTGATGGAGAAAAGACGGTATGGACGCCTGTCGGCGACTTTTACGGTATAGGCTACATGCCATTGTACTCCAGCACCTGGTATACGCAAGTAGAAAAAGAGGGACGAATGAGCGCCTATTGGGTCATGCCGTTTGAAAAAGAATGTATCCTTACCCTGCATAACCTTGGCAATCAGGATGTAACTGTCACAAATGCGTCAGCGGGTTACAACCGGTGGAATTGGGACAGGCGTTCCATGCATTTTGGCGTGACCTGGCAGCAATATACCCATGTTCATACAGGGCCTTTCGACCAGGCCGTCGACCTGAATTTCGCCAATCTCAAAGGAAAAGGCGTTTATGCAGGCGATGGAATCGCCCTTTTCAATACAGCTTATGCCTGGTGGGGCGAAGGAGATGAGAAAGTATATATCGACTGCGAATCATTCCCCTCCCATATTGGTACAGGGTCTGAAGACTACTACGGTTATGCCTGGTGTCGTCCGGAAGTCTTTACCGACCATCCATTTATCGCCCAACCGTTAGGGACAGGCAGTTTCGCCCCCGAATATACCGTAAACACCCGTTACAGGGGGTTGGACGGCATTCCCTTCACCCAATCCATCGTGTTCGACATGGAGCTTTGGCACTGGGCGAAGACAAAACTCAACTATGCTCCCGTCGCCTACTGGTATATGATACCGGGCGGGCAAAACCTCACGGCCAATGATGTAGCCGGAGCAAAAGAACCGGTCGCCATGCACCGCAGCGACATCTATTCCAACAGCCTTCAACTGACACTCGAAGGCGAAAACTTGGTACTTGCCACCCTGACGGGAGGAAGGATAGAATACCAGTCACAGTTCAAGGAATTATGGAGCGAAGGCGTACAAATATACTGGCGCGACATCGAAAAGGGATATAAAGCTGACTTTGAGTTTGTTAGCAATCACCCCGGACATTACGAATTTACGGGAATCTTTACCATCGCCCCCGATTACGGTGTCTTCAACATTTATATCAACGGACAATTAGTCGCCCCCAACCTCGATCTGTTCAATCCCAAAGTGAATGTCAAAGAAATCCCGCTCGGCAAAGCAACCCTCCAATCCGGCAAAAACATATTCACAGTAGAATTGGCCGCCTACCCTAAAGAATTAACTAAAAGCTGTTTCGGCATCGATAAACTGATATTCAAATGAACGGGTTGCAGAAAGAAAAAACCCCTCTTTTGGAGGGGTTAATCTTCAACTTGATTACGTTTCAAAAAGAAAGAGGCTTTATCAAGTATTGCAATGCAAAGATAATTCGTATTTTTGTAACCGCAAAGAAAATATGTCCAATGCTTTGATACAATTGACAAACAGATAAGCCGTTATATTCAAGATAATCTATAAATATGCCATCAAAATTTTTTACAAACAGTAACGAACGAAACTTATTCGATAAATTCAAAGGGATTATCGAAAACATGACGAACTTATACGCTTTTCATGCCGTAGTAGGTTATTTTCGTTCTTCAGGGTACTTTGCTTTACAACCCTTTCTTCAAAACTTGAAAGATGTTAAAATATTAATCGGAATCAATGTAGACCAGATGTTTGCCGAAGCGCAACGAAAAGGGCTATTGTACTTTGGGAACCAAGAAAAGACAAAAGATGAGTTTCTGAAATGGTTTATTCAAGACATCAGGGAGGCAAAATATTCGGAAGAAGTTGAAACCGGCGTGTTGCAGTTTGTAAATGATTTGATGGATGGGCGTATTGAAGTGAGAGCGCACAATTCAAAAACGATACACGCCAAATTCTATTTGTTTCTGCCCGAACATCACAGCGAACATTCTGACGGGTGGGTTATCATGGGGTCGTCAAACCTGACAAATGCAGGGCTTGGTATCATTCAATCGCCTAATTATGAATTGAATATAGCGCTAAAAGATTATGACGATGTGCAGTTTGTAAAAGATGAGTTTGCTGCGCTCTGGGCACATTCCACGCCCATTCTGCCTGCCGATATTCAAGCATATAAGCAAAAAACACATATCGGACAATCGTTTACGCCTTATGAGCTTTATGTCAAGTTCTTAATCGAATATTTTGGAAAAAATATTGATTATGACCCCGATACGGTTGGGGACTTGCCGAAAGCATACAAAAAACTTTCCTATCAGATAGATGCCGTCAATCAAGGCTTTCAGATGTTGATGGAACACAATGGTTTTTTCCTTTCCGATGTGGTCGGTTTGGGAAAAACCGTCATTGCAGCCATGATTGCCAAACGGTTTTTGATTTCAAACGGCTCGCTAAACACCAAAATTTTAGTGGTATTCCCTCCGGCGTTGGAAAAAAACTGGAAAACCACCTTCCGCCTTTTTGGAATAGACCGTCATGCCAAATTCATTACCAACGGACGACTTGATAAAATCGCAGAAGGCAACGACCTGAATTACTGGGCAAAAGAAGATTACGATTTGGTTCTCGTCGACGAAGCGCACAAATACCGTAACCATACTTCGCAAGCGTTTGCTTTGCTGCAAAGAATCTGTAAAGCGCCGAGAAACAACGAGGGGTTAGTGCCGGGTAAAAAGAAAAAAGTGATACTGATTTCAGCAACGCCGCTCAATAATCGTCCGCAGGATTTATATTATCAATTGCTCCTGTTTCAAGATGCACGACGCAGCTCGTTGCCGGTAACCAATCTGCAAAATTTCTTTGCGCCCATTATTCGTGAGTTTAAGGAGACTATGCAACAGGATGCGCCTGATATTATGCGGATTAAAGAATTGTATGCAACCATTCGCGAAAAAGTTATTTCCCAAATTACCGTTCGCCGAACAAGAAGCGATTTGAAAAAATATCCCAAATATATTGAAGATATTACGGCTCAGGGAATTGTATTTCCTGATATTGCCGCTCCCAGACCCAAGATTTATCAACTTGACGCAAAATTAAGCAAACTCTTTTATCACACCGTTTTCTATCTCATCGACAGCGATAAAATTCAATATTACCGCTATCAGGCAATCAAATATCTGAAAGCGGAATTGAGAGAAAACTATTACGAACAGGCGGTTTTAGTTTCTCAATCGTTGGCGGGAATCATGAAGACGCTGATGATTAAACGATTGGAAAGCAGTTTTACGGCGTTTAAATCTTCGCTGAAAAGTCTTACCACAGCCACAGGCAGAATGATTGATATGTTTGAAAAAGGCAAAGTGTTGATTGCGCCCGATTTGAAAGTGAACGACTTAATGGAAAAAGGGACGAGTATCGAAGAATTGGAAGAATTGATTTTGGCGTTAAGTATCGAAAATCCACGAAACAATATTTTTACCCCCGATGATTTTGATGACGGATTTGTTGAAGGATTAAGAAAAGACCGCTTGCTCTTACAGGAATTGGTAACAAGTTGGAGCGCAATAGACCAAGACCCGAAATTAGATACATTTCTCGCTGCATTAAAAGATGAACTGCTCAATACGGCAATCAACCCTACCGGAAAACTCATTGTTTTTACCGAAAGTACCGACACGGCAAATTATCTGACAGAAAAAGTAGAGACATTCCTTGCTACTAAAATCTTAAATGTCTCAAGCGACAACCGTAATAGGCTGTTTGAAATCATTCAGGAAAATTTTGACGCGAATTATGACGGCAAGCAAAAGAATGACTATCAAATTATTATCACCACCGATGTATTGGCGGAAGGCGTGAATTTACACCGTGCCAACGTCATTGTCAACTATGATACGCCCTGGAACGCTACTCGCCTGATGCAACGTATCGGGCGCGTAAACCGCATCGGAAGCGTGGCAGGCGTGATTTACAACTACAACTTTTACCCTTCGCAACAAGGCGACGAAGAGATAAAACTGTATAGCAACGCTTTGGTTAAACTGCAAGGCTTCCACTCTGCTTTCGGCGAAGATGCGCAGATATTTACGCACGAAGAATTGTTGGAACAATTTGAACTCTTTAAAGAGGGGTTGCCCGATGACGAAGACAAACGATTGTTGTATCTGCATTTTATTCGCGAGTTTAAAGATAACAACCCGCGCGAGTTTAAAAGAATAAAATCCTTGCCACTTAAAGCGAGAACGTCAAGGAGCAGCCGTTTGGCTAAAAAAGAAAATACGGAAAACTCAACGCTCGTTTTTCTAAAATCGCCCTATAAAATGGAATTTTATCGCGTTGCCCCCAAAAACAAGGTATACCCGTTGAATTTTTTGGAAGCAGCCGAAATCTTTGAATCCAAGGCAGCAGAACCGGCTTTCGATTTACCGAAAAACCATTACGAACAGGTGCAAGCCGCTTTGAAAACATTCGACGAAGATTTTTTGGGTGGAACGACCGAAAAAGTTGCTTCCACCGATAAGGCAGATGCCATTACAAAACAGGCATTGAAGTTTTTGCGCGATTTTAAAGCTATTACGTACCAAGCTCAGGTAAAAGAGGTATGCCAAGCGCTGCAACCCATTGTCGAAGACGGCACTTATACGCCTTTGGCGAATGAGTTGAAAAAACTGAGCCAAAAATTTTTCACAAAAAGAGAAATTACCACTTCGCAAGTAGATAACCTGCTCGTTGCGTTGGCTAAAAAATACAACGCACTAAACGTTAATGAGGAAGGAGAATCTCCGCCAGAAGAGATAGATTTCAATATTACACCCGAAATTGTATTATCGGAAACATTCATAAAATAGTCAGTTCAATTTTTTCATCACAGGAATAACCAATATTTCAAAACTATTTCGTATCTTTGCGGAATAATTCAAAAATGTAAGGATATGGCTACCAGCATAAGAGAAAAAATGAGTAATCCCAATGATGGCATGGCGCCGGAAAGATTTTTTGTGGACATACCACAATCGGATAGGATGCTTTTTCTACTTTTTGCCGATAAAATGGGTTGGTTAGTCAAAAGCAAACAAACTCTTTGGGATGAGTTTATAAGAAACAGTCCTGAAGATATAGATTTGTCGGACGAGGAAATAATGGAAGAAGTCAGAGCGGTTCGCTATGGAAAAGTACAGGATAATCATTGATACTAATCTTTGGATTTCATTACTTATAGGCAAAAGATTCTCTTCAATCTCACCATCAAACAAAGATTGTTACTTATAAAGAATTTCAAATAATACTTGAAGATTCGTCAGTTCAATGACTATTTTTCTATAATTTTTGTCAGTATAAAAACTTTTTTTATCTTTGCAGCCGGAAAATAATCTTTTAAAAGAATGGACAATATAAGGAGGAATTTGCAGCAAAGAATTGAAAACAGTCTGAAACCCAACAAAGTGGTAATGATTTTCGGGGCAAGGCGAGTAGGTAAAACCGTATTGATTAATACAATAGTAAAACAATACAAGGGCAAGACGCTGACACTCAACGGAGAAGATTACGATGCGCTTCGATTGCTCGAAAACCGGAGTATTAGCAATTATCGCAACCTGCTTGATGATATCGACTTGCTTGTTATTGACGAGGCACAACATATTCCCGACATTGGCGCCAAACTAAAATTGATGGTAGATGAAATTCCGGGAATCAGAATTATTGCCAGCGGCTCGTCTTCTTTCGACCTTTTCAACAAATCAGGCGAACCGCTTGTTGGTCGCAGCACTCCTTTTCATTTAACGGCTTTTTCGCAAACGGAAATCTCACAGATAGAAAACCTGCTGCAAACCCGTCAAAATCTTGAAAACAGGCTTATTTACGGTTGTTACCCCGACGTAGTACTGATGAATAGTAACGAAGAACGCAAAGAATATCTGAAAAATATCGTAGATGCGTACTTGTTGAAAGATATTTTGATGGTAGACGGGATTAAAAACGCCTCCAAAATGAAAGAACTTTTGCAACTGATCGCTTTGCAAATGGGGAACGAAGTTTCGTATGAAGAATTGGGCAGTAAACTCGGAATGAGTAAAAATACCGTTGAAAAATATCTTGATTTATTATCTAAAACATTCGTAATCTATCGTTTGGGAGCATTTAGCCGTAATTTACGAAAGGAAATAACCAAAGCAGGAAAATGGTACTTCTACGACAATGGCATTCGTAATGCTTTGATTGGAGCATATAGTTCATTAGCGCTAAGGCAAGATGTGGGCGCTTTATGGGAAAGTTACCTGATTGGAGAGCGAATGAAGAAAAACCTGAATGAGAATACAGGCAAAGATTTTTACTTTTGGCGCACTTACGACGAACAGGAAATAGATTTGCTTGAGGTTTCCGGCGACACTATTTCTGCTTTTGAATTTAAATGGGGAGACAAAACGCCAAAAGCTCCAAAGGCATTTTCAACTGCCTATTCGCAAGCGACCTATCAGGTTGTAAATAAAAATAACTATTTAGAGTATATAAAATAATGGACAGGAAAACTATACAGGATATATTATCACAGCCTTTTGTGCTAACCGACTGGCAAAATCTTTTGACGGAAGTTTTCGGGGTAAAAAAAATCTTTCAAATACCTTCCGTAATTCCCTTGCCAAGCAACAACAAAGCCGAAGGCGCTTACGAGTTGGGAAGTTTCAATACCGCAGACAACCGTCTTATTGGTCTTTATCTCGTAAAACTTAAACCCGAAGTGTGGCTCGAACGCAATAAAGTGGGTTTACGCGAACTGTTGCACACTGTCTATAAATACGACGTTGACGGCGCATTGATTGTTTTTGAACAGGCCGGCAAATGGCGATTGAGTTTTGTAAGCGAAATCCGCACATTAGACAACGAAGGCAACCCCATAGAACAAAAAACCGAACCCAAACGCTACACCTACCTATTAGGCAAAGATGAAAAAACAAAAACGCCTACCGACCGCCTGTTCGCAGTTGCAGGGAAAAAGTTAAATCTCAAAGAGATACTTGATGTTTTCTCAGTCGAAACGCTTACCAAAGATTTTTACAAGGAATTGTCCAATTGGTATTTTTGGGCTTTGCAAAATGTGGAATTTCCAAACGATTTACAGCAAGACAAAGAAATTAACAACGCTACTTCCGTCATTCGCCTGATTACCCGCTTGATGTTTGTGTGGTTTTTGAAACAGAAAAAACTGATTGCCGATGAGCTTTTCGATACGCAAGAACTCGAAAAGATGCTGAATTACAACGATAAAACAGGCAGTACATTCTACAAAGCAATACTTCAAAACCTCTTTTTTGCTACACTGAATACCGAAATAGGCGAAAAACGAAAATTTGTCAATCGGCAATATGGTATTCAGGGTTTCTATCGCTACGAGCGCTTTTTCAAAGACAAAGAACGCTTTTTAGAACTGACCCAAAACACTCCTTTTCTCAACGGCGGCTTGTTTGAAAACTTGGACAAAAACGTAGGCGAGGAAAACGAAATACGAATAGACTGTTTTTCAAATCGTATCGACAAGGAACAACTTTTAAAAGTCCCCGACTTCTTGTTTTTCGGCGAAGAAAAACAGATAGATTTAAACAAAATCTACGACACAAAATGCAAAACCTACACGGTTCGTGGTTTGATTAAAATTTTGAAAACCTACAACTTTACGATTGAAGAAAACACGCCGACCGATATAGAGGTAGCGCTCGACCCCGAATTGCTGGGCAAGGTGTTTGAAAATCTGTTGGCAAGTTTTAATCCCGAAACGCAAACAACTGCCCGCAAGCAAACAGGTTCGTTTTATACGCCGCGCGAAATTGTAGATTATATGGTCAATGAAAGTCTGAAAGCCTATTTACAGGAAAAAGTGGGCGATGATTGGGAAAATAACCTGCAAACAATTTCCGCGCTTAACGAAATAAAAATCCTTGACCCCGCTTGTGGTTCGGGCGCTTTCCCGATGGGAATTTTGCAAAAAATGGTGCAAATCCTGCAAACATTAGACCCCGACAACAAACATTGGCGCGATGTGCAAAAACAGAAAGCCATTAAGGAGACAGAAGAGGCATATAATATTGGCGACAAAGAAGAACGGCAAAAACGACTGTTAGATATTGATGAAGCTTTCGACAACAACGCTTCCGATTACGGACGGAAACTCTATTTGATTGAAAACTGCATTTTCGGCGTTGACATTCAACCCATTGCCGCACAGATTTCAAAATTGCGGTTTTTCATTTCCCTCATTTGCGAACAAACGCCCGATAAAACAAAACCGAATTTGGGCATACGCCCATTGCCTAACTTGGAAACCAAATTTGTAGCTGCAAACTCGCTGATAGGGCTTGATACAAAGCAAAGAAATTTGGGAACGTATATAGTCGAGCCATTAGAAAAAGAACTTGCCGAAGTACGACACAAACATTTTAGCGCACGAACACCCGAAACCAAACGTAAATACCGCGATAAAGACAGCGAACTGCGACGCCAAATAGCCGAAAAGCTAAAAGATAACGGCTTCGCAAACGACACCGCCGAAAAAATTGCACAATGGAATCCCTACGACCAAAACACAAGCGCCGAATGGTTTGATATGAAATGGACGTTTGATGTGAAAGAAGGTTTTGATATTGTGATTGGAAATCCTCCGTATGTAAATGTAGAGAACTTGTATAAGGATATGAAAGACTATCTTTTTAAAGAATATAAAACTTGTAAAGGAAGAACTGACATTTACATTGCTTTTCTTGAAAAATCTTTGAACTTGATAAATCAAAATGGCATTTATTCATTCATTATTCCTTATGCCTTTACAAATCAAAATTACGGCTCGTTAATACGCAAACTATTGGTTGAGAAATACTTTGTGAAAGAAGTTTTAGACACAAGCGAATACTATGTTTTTGAAAATGCTGTTGTTAAAAATATTATATTGAGCATTAAAAAAATCGAAAATAGAGGGAATACAACAATTAAAATCGCTAAATCAGATAAAGATTTTCTACAAAATGATTTTCATGTTTCAATATTAAATCAGAATCTATTTTTAGATTTAAAGGATTATCGTTTTGAAACAAAAGACATTTCCGGTATTTTGAAAATCAAAGAACATATTATAAAAAACACCATTAGATTAGATGAAATTTGTTTAATTGCTTATGGTGCAAGATTAAATCATAAAACAGAAAAAATCGGTAAAGAGAATTATATTTTTTCTGAATTTCAAGAGGGATATAAGCCCTTTTTGGAAGGGAAAAACATTGATAATTTTACATTCTCGCAATATGGTTGGTTAAATTATCAACCCCAAGAACATTACAATTCAATGTTCCCTGAATTGTTTGAAAATGAAAAAATAATGTTTATAAATGTTGTTAAAGACCGATTAAGATTTGTTTTTGATGACAAGCATTTTTTCAATAGCCATACCGTAATAAATTGTGTGAAGTGGAATTTATTGCAAAATGTAAACCATTCAACTGCAAAACGAAATATATCTGAAACAAAAATTGCGAATGGGAATAAATATGATTACAAATTTTTATTAGGAATTCTAAATTCAACATTAACAAATTGGTATTTTGTTAATTTCCTTTCGGAGTCATTACATTTTTACCCTGATGATGCCAAAGAGTTGCCAATTCCCAACATTTCAAAAGACAAACAACGGTCCATAATCTCGCTCGTTATTCAAATTCTTTACCTAAAAAACACAACTAATTCCTCTGTTTCAACATCAGTGAGCAATAGAACCATATCGCGCTATTTTGAGGAAGTGATTGATGCTTGTGTGTATGAACTCTATTTTGAGGAAGAAATCAAATCGGCAGGGGTAGATGTTTTGGAACTTATCGGGCAAGCGCAGGGCAAAGTTTCGTCATTACCAATCGAACAACAAACACTTTGCCTGTTTGAAGAATGGAACGATTATAAAAACGAAGTTCGCAACCGTATCATTTTGCAGGAAACAAGAAGTGAAAGTGTTGCGCAGATTGTCAAACCAATGAACAAGGTTCGATTTTCTTCTTTAAAAAATGGGGGACTTGGGGAGGCGACGGGATCAAGCGAAACAAAAAACTCAATGGGAAACAACTCAACGGAAAAATATATCAATCCATGCCTAAATTAATTTGAGAATCCTCGCATGTAATGAAGGAATTTAGTTTATTTTGCCATATCCGCTTCGTCGGGGCCGGCAGTGGCGTACCGGTCGTCTTTGGGGCGGATGGATACATCGCCGTTTTCAAGTATTTTCACTTCTAACGGTACAATGGTGACGCCCTGTTCGTTTATTGTTTGGGCTGTTTCGCTCAGATCGCGTTGTTGGATGCCTTCACTGTCTAATGGGGGTATGTTGGCGTTGAAAAAGGCGGTGCACCACCAGCGTCCTTCCTTGTCTTGAAAAGGGGTGCCGTGGCCGAGGAAACGACCGGCAAAACGTCTCTCGCTGTAGGGGCCGTCTACCTTGTCGGCGGTACAATAATAGAGGTTGTAGGAGCCTTTGCGTCCCTGGTCGGTCGACCAGGCTGTTCCGAAAAGCACATATTTCTTTCCGATTTTCCGGATGGTTGCTCCTTCGTGTCCTATGAGCCTGTCGCTGGGGTCTATTCGCTTAGGCTCGGATGCAAGACCTGTGAAATCGGGTTTTATAGGGGCAATGAAAGTATTCGCCCATGTGAGGTACCATGTCCCGTCGTCGTCCAAGAAAAGCGAAGGGTCGTGCTTGTTGTACATATCGTCGCCCATAGGGAAGCTGAGTTCGCTATGTACCAGACCATTGGAGACGACGAGGTTCGCGCCGCCCCGGTATGGGGAGGGCGAGGTATGAACAAATAGCCACTTTCCTTTTTCGTAGTACATCTCGGGCGCCCAGACAAACCATTCTTTGCCGTCGTTTCCCTGAAAATTCTCAGGGTGTTTTTGCGCCCAATAACCCTCTTCTATTGAGAACTGTACGCCAAAAGCCTCCCAATCAGCCAGATCGGGACTGCGCCAAATACGTATTTTATGTCCTACGATACTGGGGTTCAACCCCATGGCGATGGCTTGCGCTGTAAGGCCGAGGTTGTATTTGTCTTGCGCTTCGCGCTGGTCGCCCGGGTTAGGCGTTGTTCCGGTCAGATAATAATAGCCGTCGGTAGGATTAATGAATATATAGGGGTCGCGTATCCAACCGTCTTTGATATGGACGGCGCGGTCGTATGCCCGCATAGCTTCAAGTTTGTCCTGTATCTCTCTGTTTCGTCGATCATTCGGCGGCGGCGCATCCATTTCGGCGCCTCTGTCGCCTTGATCGATCATCCATTGTTCGAGCGCCTGCTTCATTTTAGCAATCGTTTTCGCATATTTTTTATCGGAGGCAAGGTTGTGCAACTCCCAGGGGTCGTTTTTTGTATCATAAAACTCAATTGCCGGACGATGGACGTAACGATTGGCCATGGCGGTTGCATTTTCATCGCCATACAACCAGCAGGTCCATACCTTCGAGTTCATCACATGTTTTTCGTGATAGGCCGCTTCAGGTGTGAGATTCACAATGAGTTTGTAACGTTTGTCACGAATACTGCGAACCGGATATGCCGAACCTTCAGGGACGTTATTGTGTATGCCAAAAGCCCATTGACGACATTCCTGTTTTTTTCCGAAAAGGGCGGGCAGAAAACTCTTTCCTTCAATCGCTTCAATTGGCTTTCCACCGCTAAACTCAATTAACGTGGGCAAGATATCTTCGTACTGGACAAGTGCATCGGAGACGCTTCCCGCTTTTATCCTTTCCGGATAGCGCGCTATCATTGCGCTATGCACCCCGTAATCCCAGCATGTCCATTTGCCGCCGGGGAACTGGGGACCCTGTTCGCCAAGAAACATCAACAGCGTGTTATCCAACTGACCGGTTTTTTCCAATAACTTCCATATGGCGCCCACTTCTTCGTCGAGCGCCCTCACTTCGGCTAAATAACTGCGGTAGATTTCGCGAAATTCCCGGTTGTCGGGTAGTAATGGCGACAATATCAATTTTTCAGGATTAATCGTTGTAGTATCGCCCACCGTCCAAGGGGCATGTGGATTGACGCTGCAAACAAAAAGGCAAAACGGGTCTTTGGCGTTTCGGATACACAGTTCGAGACTGTCGGTAAAATAATCGGCCGTCTCTCTGACACAGTCCACTTCGAAACCGGGAATTTCCTCGAACCGGAAGACGGATTGGGGTGTAGTATGCGTTTTACCGGTACGCCATACCTTGTAGCCGTTTTCAGGTAAATAGCTTGTGATGCTTTGGATGTCGGAACGCGAAGTCTGGTGGTTTTTATAGGTGCCGTTTCGTACCGGGTAAAGCCCTGTATAAAGCGAAGCCCTGATGGGGACGCTCATCGAAGTCGAAGCAAAACAGTTAGTAAATCGTACACCTTCGCGCGCTATACGGTCGATGTTCGGGGTTGGCATATTTTTGCCTCCATAACAGCCGATCTCATTCGAAGCCAGGTCGTCGGCTATAATCACCACAATATTAGGACGTTGCTGAGCGTCTATCTGCGCTGAAACAACTGACAGGACGCCCAACGATAAGACATTGACGGGAATTAATTTTTTCAGTAACATAGTTATTAAGTTTTCAGTTTTCAGTTTTCAGTTTTCAGTATCAGTATTTAGTTTTCAGTTTTCAGTTTTCAGTTTTCACAGGGGAACTCGCAATGACGTCAGGATGAACACTTTCACTCAGAAAAGTTGACATTTACCCTGTCAATCCAACATGTACCGTCCATAGTACCGACATAGAAGACGAACTGATAGTTGCCGTTTTCTTCTATCGGGATATTTTGAAAAGCAATATCCCTCAGGGTAGTAGTGAGAGGTATGGTTTCATCAAGAGATTTGAGTTGCGGATTGTTTACTCTTTCTATCCTGAAAATCAGGTTGGTTGAGCGGTCGGCTTTGGCTGCGAAACCCACATCAACAGTTTCGCCTTTTCGCAGATTCATTGTCCATTTCAGTTGGGCGGAAGCCGGACATTCGCCTTTGCCGATAACATCAATGCGGGCTGTTTTCCTGCCCGAAATAATGTTTACAGTGTCGATAACGAAGTCAACATGGGCGTCGGGAGTACAAATAACATCCCAGTCGCCGAAGTTATCGTCGAACTCGCCGTTGATGATGCGTTTATAGGCGCGTTGTCGTTCACCGTAGTCCCGCGTATCGATAGGAAAAACGCCGATACTTTCGGCCCATTGATTCCATGCGTCGTACATTTGCCGTTTTCTTTCGGGATATTTTTCCGAAAGGTCGGTTAATTCCGTTGGGTCTTTTTCCATGTCATACAGGCAGATAGTCGCCTCGTCAAAAGGGGCGCCCTCCTTTGTTTTGCAAACCAATTTCCATTTCCCGTCACGGAGCGCTATGTTGCCTTCGTGCTCCCAAAAGGTTTGTTTCCGGTTCGTCTTTTTTCCGGAAAAATTGGGAACCAAGCTTACACCCTGCATTGGTACGATGGCGTTTCCCTTGTATGTTGCCGGATAGTCTGTGCCTGCCAACTCGATACAGGTGGCCATGATATCTGTCAGGTGGCCGTATTCATCTATCCAGGTATTGTTTAGTTTCCTTTTGATACCATTCGGGTAGTGCACTATCAGCGGAGTTGCAATACCGCCTTCATGTGTAAAGTGTTTGTACTCGCGATATGGCGTACTGCTCAGGTTTGCCCAGTTAATACGGTAACTCTCATAGGTATCGGCTTTTCCGTCTAATGCTTTCCGCTGTCCTGACGAAATAAACTCTGCGCAAGCTCCATTGTCGCTGAGAAACAGGATGACTGTATTGTCCAACTGACCGTTTTTTTCCAAACAAGCTATCAGTTTTCCAATACCCTGGTCCATTGCATCGATTTGTGCGGCATAAATGGCCATACGTAAAGCAAACTCATGTTGCTGTTCGGGGGTGAGACTGTCCCATGCCGGTACTTCCCCGTCGCGGTCAGACAAAACAACCTCTTTTCTGAAGAGGCCCATCTTCAACTGACGCTCAAAACGTTCAACACGCAATTTGTCCCAGCCCGCCTTGTACCGTTCCGTATATTTATCGATATCAGCTTGCAGGGCATGGAGCGGCCAGTGTGGAGAGGTGTACGACAGATAGAGAAAAAACGGCGCTTTTTGTTGATCATGACGCGAAACAAAAGCGACAGCGCTATCACTGATTGCATGGGTGAAATAAAAACTTCCATCATCCGGAGAGTGTTCCCTTTCGTTGTCGTTGTAATAATCCATGTCGAAATAATTGGAAGCGCCGCTCACGATGCCAAAAAAACGGTCGAATCCACGCTGTGTCGGCCAGTTGTCGATGATTCCGCCTTGATTTTTACGGTCGCTGTTGAGATGCCATTTGCCACACATGTAAGTTCCGTAGCCACCGTCTTTGAGTACTTCGGCAATAGTGACACACTGATTATTAAGGTATCCCTGATAGGCGGGGCGTTGCATATCGGCAGCAGCCATCCAACCCATACCTGCCTGATGGGGATACAACCCCGTCATCAGTGAGGCGCGCGTAGGACAACTGCGGGCGCAATTATAAAACTGCCGGTAGCGAAGCCCGTTGCTCGCTAAGCAGTCGATATGGGGTGTTTCTATTTCGCCGCCATAACAAGCTACATCGGAGTAACCCATATCATCGGCAAGGATAACGATAATATTCGGTATCTCAACGAATTCGGACACTTTCGACGCGCAAGAAACACACGAAACGCCGACAAGCGACCAGCCAATTTTTTGTAATGTTGAATGTTTCATAAGGGGGAACGGGGGAAAAGGGGGAACGGGGAAAAGGGGGCGAACGGGCGAACGGGGGGAACGGGCGAACGGGGCGAACGAGGGGAACGGGCGAACGGGGGAACGGGCGAAAGAGTTACAGTCGTCGCCATGCGAGCGCTTTTTCGCTTAGTTCTTTCATCTTGTTGGGGAAACGGTCGTTTAGCGGTGTTGTCTCGCGCGGGTCATCATAGAGGTTATAAAGTGCGGCTTCCGATCCGTCTGCATTGATTAATAACTTCCAGTCGCCTTCTCGTACGGCCACGTTAGGGCTAAGGTCGTTATCTGCGGGGCGGGGAAAAGCGTTTGAGGCGTTACGCCGGTATTCCCAGTAAATCGCTTTCGTCCGTTGTTGAGGAATGCCAAGCAACGTTTTGCTCATGTCAGTTCCATCGGAGCGGAAATTTTCGGGTAATGCGACGCCTGTTATGCGGCACAGGCTCTCATACATATCGAGCGCGCTGACTACCGATGTGTCGTCAACCCTTCCTTTCGGTATCAGGCTCCCGCCGCTCCACACAATGAAAGGCATCCGCATGCCGCCTTCATAGAGCGAGGCTTTGCATCCACGGTAATTCCCGGCGCGACTGCCCCGGAAACTGGGTGCCGGCCCATTGTCACTTGTGAAAATGACGATGGTATTATCTGCTATTCCTAATTCCTTCAGGCCATCCAATAATCGCCCGATCTGCCGGTCGTATTCTATGAGAACGGTTCGGAAGTTCTTTTCGCTGCTTTCACCAACCGGAAACAGCATTTGTTCTTCCATGTTACCAACCCATGGGGTATGCATATCGTCAGGCCAGAGGTTGATAAAACAGGGCGTTCCACTGTTATTTTTTAGGAAATCGAGTGTTTTATCAACGAAGTATGCGGTACGGTTCCAGCGTTTTATGCTATCTTCAGCCGACCATATCCAGTCGGTAGCCGTTAGTAGCGGGTCGGGGTCGGGGCTTTCCCACGTGCTTGTGTATTCATCGTAGCCATAATTTGTAATAGCCGGCGCATCAACGACGTCACGACCACCACCTAAGTGCCATTTGCCGAAATGGCCGGTTTTATATCCGGCGGCTTGCATTGCGCGGGGCAACGTTTGTGCGTCGGGCGCCAAGTAGTCGGCCATCTCCGCATTGCGGTTGCC
>Ga0099364_10003599_pt1 | contig 23904 bp, 21 predicted proteins | sample TergutTh196P3_FD_73070 | JGI IMG/M metagenome (GOLD analysis project Ga0099364, IMG submission 73070) | Microcerotermes parvus P3 segment gut microbial communities from Pointe-Noire, Republic of the Congo - Th196 P3 | ecosystem: Host-associated > Arthropoda: Insects > Digestive system > Gut ...
AAAAGCGGCCATCGCGTTCGATGACGGCGGCAACGGTGACGCTTGGTTTCCAGCGAGGATGATTCATGATGGGAAGGCGTAAATCTGTTTATTTTAACGCCCATTTGCCGCCGTCCGGCATGCTCTCTGTCTTTGCGTTAGAATAGATTGTCTTTCGCACTAGGCGGCAAGCATTTCCGACACACTTTTTCAATCGGCGGAGAACCCAAAAATGTCAATGGCTGATCGTGACGGCTTCATCTGGAAAGATGGCAAGCTCATCCCGTGGCGCGAAGCGACCACGCACGTGCTGACCCACTCCCTGCATTACGGCTTGGCCGTGTTTGAAGGCTTGCGTGTCTACGACACCGCCGACGGCCCCGCGATCTTCCGCCTGAACGAACACACGCAACGCCTGTTCAACTCCGCCCGCATCTACATGATGGACATCCCCTATTCCCCGGAAACGCTGATGGAAGCGCAAAGGGAAGTCGTGCGCGCCAACAACCTCATGTCATGCTACATCCGCCCCATCGTTTTCTACGGATCGGAAAAGATGGGGGTTTCCACCATAGGCGCCACGGTACATGTCGCCATCGCCGCCTGGACCTGGGGCGCGTACCTCGGCGAGGAGGCGCTCGAGCACGGCATCCGCGTCAAGGTGTCTTCCTTCGCCCGCCACCACGTAAACGTCACCATGCCGCGCGCCAAGCTTGCGGGCACCTACGCCAATTCCATTCTCGCCAACCTCGAAGCCACACAAGACGGCTACGACGAGGCGCTCTTGCTCGACACAGAGGGGTTCGTCGCCGAAGGTGCGGGCGAGAACCTCTTCATCGTCAAGGACAGCGTGCTGATCGAGCCGGAAATCGCCTCGGCGCTTGCCGGTATCACCCGCGATTCGGTCATCAAGATTGCCGAAGACATGGGGCTGGAAGTGCGAAGCCGCCGCCTGACCCGCGACGACATCTATCTGGCCGACGAGGCGTTCTTCACCGGAACCGCCGCCGAAATCACCCCGATCCGCGAGCTAGACAACCGCCCCATCGGCGGAGGCTATCGCGGACCGCTGACCGCGAAATTGCAGGCGAAGTTCTTCGATGCCGTCAATGGCCGCGCCCCAGAGTACAAACACTGGCTCACCAAGGTTTGAAACCGGAGAATACGAGCGGTACACGCGACATGACAAAGCCCTCCATCCCCGCAGCCGAAATCTTCAAGGCTTACGACATTCGCGGCATCGTCGATAAAACACTCACCGTCGATACCGTGAAAGCCATTGGGCAGGCTCTCGGCAGCGAGGCCGCCGCGCGCGGGCAGCGGGCCGTCGCCATCGGGCGTGACGGGCGGCTTTCCGGCCCGGAACTTGCCAATGCGCTCGCCGAGGGCATCCTGGCTGCTGGCGTCGACGTCATCGACATCGGTTGCGTGCCGACGCCGGTCACGTACTTCGCGGCGCACCATCTCGGCGCGCATTCCTGCGTCTCCGTCACCGGCAGCCACAATCCGCCCGACTACAACGGCCTGAAGATGGTACTCGGCGACGAGACGCTTTTCGGAGAAAAAATCCAGGCGCTCCGCCAGCGCATCATCGACGGAACGCTCACGCTTGCGCACGACGCGGGCGTGCGGCGCGAGGCCGATGTCGCCGACGACTACATCGCCCGTATCGCGGGGGACGTGAAACTTGCGCGTCCGATGAAAATCGCCATCGACTGCGGCAACGGCGTGGCGGGCGCAATCGCCCCGGCGCTGTTCCGTCGGCTGGGGTGCGAAGTCACGGAACTGTTCTGCGAGGTCGACGGGCGCTTTCCGAATCACCACCCCGACCCGAGCAAGCCGGAAAACCTCCGCGACCTGATTCGCGTCCTCGCTGAGACCGATGCCGAACTCGGTCTCGCGTTCGACGGCGACGGCGACCGTCTCGGCGTGGTCACGAAGGACGGTGAAATCATCTACCCCGACCGGCAGTTGATGCTGTTCGCCGCCGATGTGCTCGAACGCCTTCCCGGCGGCGAGATCATTTACGACGTGAAATGCACGCGCAACCTCGCGGGCTGGATACGCGCGCGGGGCGGCAAGCCGACGATGTGGACGACCGGCCACGCGCTCGTCAAGGCAAAGCTCAGGGAAACCGGCGCGCCGCTGGCCGGAGAGATGAGCGGCCACATGTTCTTCAAGGAACGCTGGTACGGGTTCGACGACGGGCTTTACGCCGGGGCGCGACTGCTCGAAATCCTCTCGCGGCACGCCGATGGCAACGCAGTGCTCAAATCCCTGCCCAACGCCGTCTGCACGCCTGAGCTCAACGTCAAGATGAACGAAGGCGAACCCTTCGAACTCGTGCGACGGCTTCGGGAAAGCGCCGCTTCCGGCGTTTTTGGAGAGGCTTCAGAAATCATCACCCTGGATGGCGTGCGGGTCGAATACGTCGACGGCTTCGGTCTCGCCCGGCCTTCCAACACGACCCCGGTAGTCGTGCTCCGCTTCGAGGCGGACGACGACGCGGCGCTCAAGCGCATTCAGCAAACGTTCCGTGAAGCCATTAACGACATATGGCCCGGCCTGCAATTACCTCTATAATTTCAAATTCCCTCCCTGGAGGGGTAACGCGAAGCGACGTGGCAATTCCCCTCCCTGAAGGGGTAACGGGCAATTCCCCTCCGTGGAGGGGTGGCAGGCGAAGCCTGACGGGGTGGTTAGCGGCGGCAGACCATCAGACTACCGCATTTTGTCAACCCACCGCCGCTACCACCCCGCCCTTCGGGCGCCCCTCCAAGGAGGGGAATGAAATCTGGACATTCCAATGGAAACCCCCTCCCTTCAAACACTGTCAGCCATAGAAAAAAGCCGCCACGAAATGCTGTGCAAAGCGGCCTGCACGCTGCTCGACTGGAACCGCCCAATCCAGGAAATCGCAGACATCACCGGGTTGACCGAAAAAGACATCGAAGACTTACGCCATTCCACCGACGAACGGAACACCCAGCCAACATGACCTCCGCTGCTCCTGCCGCCACACCCGGCGGCAACTTCATCCGCAATATCATCGAAGAAGACATCCGCACCGGCAAATGGAAAGGCCGGATTGCGACGCGCTTTCCCCCCGAGCCGAACGGCTACCTGCACTACGGCCACGCCAAGTCGATCTGCCTGAACTTCGGACTCGCGGCAGCCTATGGCGGCATCTGTCATCTGCGGTTCGACGACACCAACCCGGAAAAGGAAGAACAGGAATACGTCGACGGCATCATCGAAGCCGTACACTGGCTCGGATTCGACTGGCAGCAACACCTGTACTTCGCTTCCGACTATTTCGACATCATGTACGCCTGCGCCGAATCGCTCATCAAAACAGACAGGGCTTACGTCGATTCGCAAACGGCAGAGGAGATGCGCAAGCGCCGTGGCTCGCTCACCGAACCGGGAACCGACAGCCCCTACCGCACGCGGCCCATCGAGGAAAGCCTCACCCTCTTCCGCCGCATGAAAGCCGGTGAATTCGCCGACGGCGCGCATGTGTTGCGGGCGAAGATCGACATGGCAAGCCCCAACATCAACATGCGCGATCCGGCAATCTACCGCATCCGCCATGTGTCCCATCACCGTACCAGCGACAAGTGGTGCGTCTACCCGATGTACACCTTCGCCCACCCCATTGAGGATGCCATCGAGAATATCACCCACTCGATCTGCACCCTGGAATTCGAGGATCAGCGCCCGTTCTACGACTGGACGCTCGATGCCTTGGCCGATGCCGGGCACTTTCCCCGCCCGCTGCCCCGGCAGATCGAGTTTGCCCGTCTCAACCTTACTTACACGGTGCTCTCCAAGCGCAAGCTCATCGAACTCGTCGACGAAGGGCACGTCGCCGGATGGGACGATCCACGCCTGCCCACGCTCTCCGGCGCGCGGCGGCGCGGCTTCACCCCGGAAGGTTTTCACCGCTTCGCCGAACGCATCGGCGTGGCGAAATCCGACTCCTGGATCGACATGAGCGTGCTCGAAGAGTGCATGCGCGAGCACCTGAACGAAACCGCCCCACGGCGCATCGCCGTACTCGACCCGCTAAAACTCGTTCTCGTCAATTACCCCGAGGGCGCAAACGAATACTGTCTGGCGCCGAACCATCCGCTCAAGCCCGAGCTCGGCAGGCGCGACATGCCTTTCGGCCGCGAACTATGGATCGAGCGCGAAGATTTCATGGAAACGCCGGTCAAGGGATTTCATCGCCTCACCCCCGGCAACATGGTTCGGCTACGCTACGGCTACGTGGTGAAATGCACCGGATGCGAAAAAGACGCCGACGGCAATATCCATACCGTTTTCGCCGAATACTTCCCGGACTCGAAATCCGGCACGCCGGGCGCCGATCGCTATAAAGTCAAAGGCAACCTGCACTGGGTGAGCGCCACGCACGCCTACCGCGCCAGGGTGAGGCTCTACGACCGCCTGTTCGCCCACCCCCAGCCGGGGCAGCGCCGCGAGGGCGACCCCGAAGGATTGGAGCGCGATTATCTCGGCGACATCAACCCGGATTCGATCCGTGTCATCGAGGCATTGCTGGAACCCGCGCTCAGGGCGGCCAGGCCCGAAGAACGCTTTCAGTTCGAGCGGCACGGCTATTTCGTCGCCGACCGCCACGACTCCTCCGAAGGTTCCCCGGTCTTCAACCGCACCGTTCCGCTCAAGGACTCGTGGACGAGACCGGGATAAGGAGAAAGGATTCTTCTCAAAATAGATGTATCTGCGCTAAAAAATGGATATCATCTCTCGTAATGACTATTGATATCGTTTTACTCCGCCAGATACATCACAAACTCAGGCACCTGCCCGTGTGGGGCATCCATGCCATAGTTACCTTTTTCGCCTTCATTGCGGCGGTCTGGCTGCTTTTCCGACCTGGGGCGCTGGAAGTTTCCGTCCACACGGCAAAGCGCGGCAAGATCGAAACGACCGTCACCAATACCCGCGCCGGCATGATCGAAGCCTGTCAGCGCACGAATCTCTCCACCATCGTCGGCGGTCGCGTCGACTATCTCGGTGTCGCGGAAGGTGATCGCGTAGAAGCCGGTCAGGTGTTGATGCGGCTTTGGCAAGGCGATCTGCGCGCGCAGGAATCCGTATTGCAAGCGCGGCAGATCAGCGCCCACCAGCGCCATCGAGAAGCCTGCGCCCTCGCCAGACAGGCAGAGAAGGACGCCAGACGCCAGGAAGAATTGGTCAAGAGCAAATTCGTCTCTCCAACGGCAGCCGAAAAGGCCCGCGCCGAGGCAGATTCCCGCAACGCCGCTTGCGCCAGCGCCGAGGCCGAGGTGGAAACCGCCGTGCGACAACTCGAATCCGTCGGCACCGATCTCGACCGCACCGTCATTGCCGCACCCTTCAGTGGAACCGTTGCCAAGATCAACGCCGAATTGGGCGAAATTTCCACCCCGTCCCCCGCCGGCATCGCAATGCCGCCGGCCATCGAACTGATCGACGACTCGTGCCTCTACATCAAGGCGCCGATGGACGAAGTCGATGCCCCCAAAATACAACCCGGACAATCTGCGCGCATCCGCGTCGAAGCCCTCAAGGAGCAGGATTTCGAGGGGCGCGTGCGCCGCGTCGCGCCTTATATCACCGCCGTGGAAAAGCAGGCGCGCACGGTAAGCGTCGATATCGACTTCGCCAACCCTGCGAGCATCCAGGGACTGCTCGTCGGCTATAGCGTCGATGTCGAAATCATTCTCGCTTCGCGCGATGACGCCCTGCTCATCCCCGTCACCGCGTTGCGTGAAGGCAACAAGGCACTGGTGCTCGGCAAAAACGGCATCATCTCCGAACGCACGGTTCAGACCGGCATCGCCAACTGGCAACAAACCGAAATTCTCTCCGGCATCAAAGACGGCGAGCGCGTCATTACCTCCCTCAATCTTGCGGGGCTGCTTCCCGGAGAGCGGGCGCGCATCTCCTCCGTGACAAACCCCAGATGACAGGATCTCCGACTTTTTCCCAAGAGGTTTCCCTCTTGCCATGGCTCAGATCAAACTCGAAAACATCACGCGCACCTTCCAGCTTGGCGAAGCCACGGTTCGGGCGCTTTCCTCGGTGTCGGTGTCCATCGACGCGGGCGAATACGTGGCGATCATGGGGCCGTCGGGTTCGGGAAAATCCACGATGCTCAACCTGCTCGGCCTGCTCGACCGCCCAAATGCCGGACGTTACCGGCTCGAAGGGCGCGATGTCACCACGCTCACCTCCGACGAACAGGCCGCCGTGCGGCGCAACCGCATCGGTTTCATATTCCAGAGTTTCCATCTCGTCCCTCGGCTAACCGCCGCCGAAAACGTGGCGCTACCGCTCATGCTCGCCGGCATGTCGTCCGAAGAGCGCCGCCAGCGGGTCCATGACGCGCTCGACAAGGTCGGCCTCACCACGCGCGCCGGTCATCGCCCGGACGAACTCTCCGGCGGGCAACGCCAGCGCATCGCCATTGCCCGCGCCATCATCATGCAACCGGCCATGCTGCTCGCCGACGAACCGACGGGCAACCTCGATCGCCACACCGGCCAGGAAGTCATCGAACTGCTCGAATCCCTCAATACCGCCGGCACGACGCTGATCGTCGTCACCCACGACCCCGGCATGGGCCGCCGCGCGCGCCGCCGGTTGATGATGGTCGACGGCGTCCTGAACGACAGTTGGAAAAACGCATGACCCCTTCCGACACCCTGGGCTTCGCCGCCCGCGCCATATTCAGCTACCCGCTACGCTCTTCGCTGCTGGTACTGGCGATGTCCATCGGCATGGCGGCGGTCGTGATGCTCACCGCGCTCGGCGAGGGAACGAGGGATTACATCGTCGGCCAATTCATTTCATTGGGTTCCAACCTGATCATCGTTCAACAGGGACGCAACGAAACAGGCGGACTCCACATGGGAAACCTTGCCACGCCGCGCGAACTGACCATCGAGGACGCAGCCTCGCTGCTTCGCAATAACCATGTGAGCGGCGTCACACCTGTCTCGATAGGCACTGCAGAAGCGGCAGCCAATGGCCGGTTGCGCGAAACGATGATCTTCGGCACCACGGCCAGCTACGTCGACATTCGACGCTTCAGCACTTCACAAGGGCGTTTCCTTCCCGATGAAGACTGGCAACGCCCTAGAGCCGTGGCCGTCATCGGATCAGCTATCCATCATGAATTGTTCGACAACACGTCCCCCATCGGCCAGATGATTCGCATCGGCGACAACCGTCTGCGAATCATCGGGGTCCTGTCCCCCGTCGGGCAGGGGCTGGGATTCAATCCCGACAAGATGATCTTCGTTCCCATTGCCACATCGCTGATCATCTTCAATACCAACGGCCTGCGCCACATCCTGGTCGACATCACCAGCCGCGACGCCATCGAACCGGCCAAGGTCGAACTGGAACAGATTATACGCGAACGTCATGGTGGCGAGCTGGATGTCACCCTGACGACCCAGGATGCCGCGCTCGCCACGTTCGACCGCATCCTCGGCATGGTCACGATGGGGCTGACCGGCATTGCCGCGATCAGCCTGGTGGTGGCTGGCATCCTGGTGATGAACGTGATGCTGGTGGCCGTCACCCAACGCACCGCCGAAATCGGCCTGCTCAAGTCCATTGGGGCCAGCAACCACGTCATCATGCGCATGTTCGTCACCGAAGCCACGCTCCTGTCGCTCATAGGATCGCTCGCGGGGTTCATGCTGGGTCATCTCGGAGCATGGGGTATTCGCATGAGTTGGCCCTTCCTGCCAGCCTGGCCTCCGGCATGGGCGATTGCGGCGGCACTGGCCGTTGCGCTGTGCAGCGGACTCGTCTTCGGCATCATGCCGGCGCGACGGGCGGCGGCGCTCGACCCGGTTCTCGCCCTGACGGGGCATTGAGGCGCGAGACGATGCGCTGGCCCGACCTTCTCCGCCTTGCCCTGCATTCGCTGGCCGCTCACCGCCTGCGCAGCTTTCTCACCCTGCTCGGCATCGCTATCGGCATCGCGGCGGTCATCCTGCTCACTTCGCTCGGTGAAAGCCTGCACAACTACGTACTCAACGAGTTCACCCAGTTCGGAACCAACATCATCATGGTCACCCCTGGGCAGCAGGCCGCGCGCGGTGGCACACCAGGGCTTCCCACGACCGCCAGGGACCTGACCCTGGACGACGCGGAGGCGCTTACCCGAATACCCCATATCAGCATCATCAATCCCGAGACGTGGGGGAACGCCGAAGTGCGCGGCAATGGCCGCGTGCGCCGCATCATCGTGCGGGGTGGCGGCCCAGGAATGCACGAACTGTATTCCTTCGAAGTCGCCTCCGGTCAGTTTCTTCCCAAAGAACAGAGCCACAATGCCCGCGCGCTGGCGGTACTCGGCCACAAGCTCAAAAAAGAACTTTTCGGATCGGGGCAAGCACTCGGCGAACGCATCTCGATTGGGGGAGAACGCTATATCGTCATCGGTGTCCTGGAACCGAAGGGGCAAATCCTCGGTATGGACATCGACGATACGGTCTATATCCCGGCCATGCGATCAATGACCCTGTTCAACCGCTCCGGGCTGGACCAGATCAGCCTCGCCTACGACATCAACGTCGGTCCTGCGCCAGCCCTCCCCCTGATCCGCCAAATACTCACTGCGCGCCACGGGCGCGAGGATTACACCCTGAATACACAGGATGAAATGATCAGCCGCCTCCGTAACATCCTCGGCACCGTCACATTGTTCATCGGCGCGCTCGGCGGCATCTCGCTCATGGTCGGCGCAGTGGGCATCGTCACCATCATGACCATCGCCGTTACCGAGCGCACCCGTGAAATCGGTTTGCTGATCGCGCTGGGCGCGCGTCGCAACACCATTCTCACTCTCTTTCTCGCCGAAGCGGTGGTGCTGGCCGCGATCGGCGGGTTGTTCGGACTTACGATCGGGATCGGACTGGCCTGGCTGGTGGGGTTTTTCGCTCCCTCGTTTCCAGTTACCACGCCTTGGTCGTTTACGATTGCCGCTGAAGTTTTCTCCGCCTTCATCGGGCTTGCCGCCGGCGTCCTGCCGGCGCGGCACGCGGCGCGCCTGAACGTCGTCGATGCCCTGCGCTCCGAGTGAAACCACAGCATCGGGCACGGCAAATGCTATAATTCGTCGTTTCACACAATTTTCGGAGTATCGACGTGTTGATTTCCAACGCATACGCCCAGGCTGCCGATGCCGGCCAGGCCGCAGCAACCGGCGGTCTGGCCAGTTTCCTTCCCTTTATCCTGATGATCGCGGTGCTGTACTTCCTGATGATCCGTCCTCAGATGAAGCGCGCCAAGGAACACCGAGCCATGGTCGACGCCCTCTCCAAGGGGGATGAAATCATTACCGGCGGCGGCATTGCAGGCAAGGTCATGGATGTGGGCGACAACTTTGTCCAGGTCGAAATCGCCACCAACACCGTGGTCGCCATCCAAAAACAAACCATCACCGCCGTGCTGCCCAAAGGGACGCTGAAAGCCCTTTGATCCCATCTCATTGCCCCTGGCGCCGCCCGAAGAACGAGAGGTCGCGCGCCATTTTTTCGTCAAGTCACCGACCATGAACCGCTATCCCCGCTGGAAAAACATTCTCATCATCGTCGCACTGTTTTGGGGTCTGTTCTACACCCTGCCGAACTTCTTCGGCAAGGCGCCTGCCGTACAGATTTCGAGCGCCAAATCCACGGTGGAGATCGACCCCGTCAGAGACAGCGCGCGCGTCGAAAGGGCGCTCACGGAAGCCGGAATAGTGCACAACGGCATTTTTTCGGACGCTGCGGCGATACGTGTGCGTTTCAAAAACGACGGTAGCCAGGAACGCGCCCAGATCATCATCGAATCCGCATTCAACCCCGACAAGAAAGCCCCCTCCTACACGGTGGCACCCAACCTGCTGCCGAACTCCCCGCAATGGTTCTCTGCACTCAATGCCCTGCCGATGAACCTGGGGCTGGATTTGCGCGGCGGCGTGCATTTCCTGCTCGAAGTCGATATGCCCAGCGCCATCACCCGCCAGATGGACTCCTTCTACGGCGACCTCAACCGCCAGTTGTCCGGCAGGGATGGAAAGCCGCGCCCTGCGAGCATTGCACGCGAAAACGACACCATCGTGCTGCGCTTCCAGGAGGCTACCCAGCGCGCCGCCGCAAGCAAGGCAATCCAGTCCTTCTCCAACGAACTGCAACTGCTCGAGCGCGACGGGGGCGACGGCAATCTGCAACTCGTTGCCAGCCTGACACCGCAGGCCGAACAACGCATCCGCGATTTCGCCATCAAACAGAACATCAACACCCTCAACAACCGCATCAACGCACTGGGCGTTTCCGAGCCCGTGATCCGGCAACAAGGGGCGAATCGCATCATCGTGCAGTTGCCGGGAATACAGGATGTCGCCGAGGCCAAGGACATCCTGGGCCGCACCGCCACGCTCGAACTGCGCATGGTCGTCGGCACGCCCGGCGATGAGACGGCATTCGCCGTCCACCAGGGCAGAATGCGCCTTCCCCTCGACACGGAACTGTACTTCGAACACCGCCGAAGCAGCCGCACCAAGGGCGCGGAAGACGCAAACGACGTGGGGTTACCCATTCTGATTCGGAAATGGGTCGAACTCACCGGAGAGAACCTCACCGACGCCCAGGCCGGCGTCGATGAAAACAACATGCCGGCAGTCCATCTCACCCTGGACGGCGTGGGCGCGCGTAAATTCCGCGAGCTTACCCGCCGCAACGTCGGCAAAAACATGGCCATTCTGCTGGTCGAGAAAGGAGTGGGCGAAGTCGTGACCGCCCCGGTCATCCGCACCGAGATCGGCGGCGGACGGGTACAGATTTCCGGCAGCATGACCTCCTCCGAGGCCGCCAAGACAGCCTTGCTGCTGCGCGCGGGGGCGCTGGCCGCACCGATGGAAATCATCGAAGAGCGTATCGTCGGCCCAAGCCTTGGGGAAGCCAACATCCAAAAAGGCTCCCTCTCCACGCTCTGGGGCTTCGTCGCCATTGCCGTGTTCATGATGGTGTATTACCGATTCTTCGGACTGATTTCCTCCATAGCGCTGACCGCCAACCTGCTCCTGCTGGTGGCGTTGCTCTCGCTGCTGCAAGCCACCCTGACCCTGCCGGGCATTGCCGCCATGGCGCTCACCCTGGGCATGGCCATCGACTCCAACGTGCTCATCAACGAACGCATCCGGGAAGAACTGCGAAACGGCTGTACCCCGCAGATCGCCATCACCGCAGGCTATGAGCGCGCCTGGGCCACCATTCTCGACTCCAACGTCACCACCCTGATTGCAGGCATTGCGCTGCTGGCTTTCGGCTCCGGCCCGGTTCGGGGCTTTGCCGTGGTGCATTGCCTCGGCATCTTCACCTCGATGTTCAGCGCCATCCTCGTCTCCCGGATGCTCGTCAACTTCATCTATGGCCGCCGCCGCAAGCTCGAGGCGATCTCCATCGGCCAGGTATGGAAACCGGACAACAACTGAACCACTGAACCGATCGGATCAAGGAATACATCGTCATGGAATTTTTCCGCATCAAGAAAGACATCCCCTTCATGCGCTATGCGCCGATCTTCAACGTCATCTCGTTGTTGACCTTCTCGGTGGCGGTGTTCTTTCTCGCTTATCGCGGCCTGAACCTGTCGCAGGAATTCACCGGAGGCACGTCGGTCGAAATCACCTATGCCAAAGAAGGTGAAATCGTCCCGCTCGAGACCATCCCTTCGCTCGACACACTGCGTCAGGCGCTTGCCGATAACGGCTATTCCGATGCCCAGGTGCAGGGCAGCGCCCATGATGTCCGGATCAGCATACAAAACCGTGACGACGCCGAATCCTCCAGGGTGGGAGACCAGATAAAGGAGATGCTCCAAAAAATCGAAGGTCCGGAGGCCACCGTGCTGCGGGCCGACTTCATCGGACCGCAAGTCGGCAAGGAACTCGCCAACGACGGCGCATTGGCGCTGCTGTTTGTCATCATCGGCATCGTAATTTACCTTGCAATACGCTTTGAATGGCGCTTCGCCATCTCGACCATCTTTGCCAACTTGCATGACGTTGTCATAATCCTCGGTTTCTTTTCCTTCTTCCAGTGGGAATTCTCGCTGTCGGTGCTGGCGGCGGTGCTGGCGGTGATGGGCTACTCGATCAACGAGGCCGTCATCGTATTCGACCGCGTGCGCGAAACCTTCCGCAAGCGGCGCGACCTCGCAACGCCCGAGGTCATCAATCACGCCATCACCCGCACCATTTCCCGTACCGTTATCACCCACGGTTCCACGCAGATGATGGTGCTTTCCATGCTGTTCTTTGGTGGCGAGACCCTCTTTTACTTCGCGGTTGCGCTCACCATCGGCATCTGCTTCGGAATCTATTCTTCCGTGCTCGTCGCCAGCCCGCTCGCGATGTGGCTCGGCGTGTCGCGCGAGCAATTTGCAAAGGTGAAAACGCAGAAACAGGAAGCGGTGGTATAGGAACTCCTAACAAAAAGGGCGTTCCCCCTGTTGTATTTTTCGTTCTCCCGATCGTCCTCCCGATGGATACATGACGCGATCCGTTGGCCTCCTTTTGTCCGGCCAACCTCACTTATGTCAAACATTGTAATGAAGGTGTGCAAAACATCTCGGTGATAATCCGAATCGGAATATACGATATTCGGGCATACCGCAACGCAGCATGCCCGCCTGCGCTTCAGGCTATAAAAATCTGTCGGGAGAGATCCCATGTCACTGAAACAACGTTTGCTCGTTTTTGTTGCAGCCTTGTTGTTCATCGTGATTGCGGTGCTTTCGGGCGTCGCATACTGGCAAATGCGTGAGGAAGTCATCAACGCCACCCGCCAGGAAGTCGAAACGACCATTCGAGACAACCGCGCGCTCATGACGTACTGGGTCGCACGACGGCGCGACGCAATCGAAGCGGTAACGGCAAGGTTGCCTTCTGCGGATGATCCCATCCCTTTCCTGATAGCAGGAAAGGACGCTGGGCACTTCGAACAGACCTATGTCGGCTATGAAGACAAACGGATGATCTATCAACTGGTAGACAAAAAACAGTTTCCGGGCTACGACCCGACGTCGCGTCCCTGGTACAAACAGGCCACCGAAACGAAAGACAGCATCGTTACGCCGCCTTATATTTCCACATCCACCAAAGAGCTATGTATCACGGTAGCGCAGGCGATGACTTCCCAACAGGGTGTCGTCGGCGGAGACATCTCGCTCGAGGAAATCATCCAGCTTGTACAGTCGATTGAATTGCGCGGCCAGGGCTATGCTTTTCTCACCACCCGAGACGGGAAAATCGTCGCACACTCAAAACCGGACTCGGCGCTGAAAAGTGTCTCGGAAGTCGTGCCCGGATTCGACGAATCAATCCTGAAAACGGCAAGCGATCAAGTCGTCCTGCATGAGAAAGACATCGAAGGCGTTCCCAAATACGTCACTGCCTCGACGATTCCCGGCGCGGACTGGGTGCTTTGCATCGTCGTGGACAAAGCGACGGTATTGTCGCCATTGCGTTCCCTGATCTGGGGGCTGGCGCTTGCGGGCCTGATCATTGCGTTGCTGGGCGCGCCGATCGCCAACCTGGCCTTGTCGCGGCTGCTCGAGGGCCTGTTCAAACTGCGTGACGCCCTGACTGGAATTGCGAATGGCCACGGGGAGCTGATGCGCGAGCTTGCGGCCAACTCACGCAACGAAATCGGGCAGACGGCCGTCGCTTTCAACCATTTCATCGAAAACCTGCGCAACATGTTCGTCGAAGTACGTGAACGCGCCAGCACGCTCAACGGCGACATCGACTCATTGAGCGGCGCGGCGCTCACGATCACCGACAAATCGAAGCAACAGTCCGCGAAACTGGATTTCACGACCCGGGCGATCGAAGGGATCACCGCCAGCATCGGCGACATTGCGGACAGCGCGCAGCAGGTCGAAGAAACGGTCAAACAGACCGGCGAGGTCTCGCATCACTCTGCGGAAGCGGTCAATGATCTGGCAGGTGAAATCGACCGTATCGCCGCCGAAGTCAGTTGTTTGGCGAGCACTTTGGAAACGCTTGGCGAACGCTCCAAGGCGATGAACACGATCATCGGGGCCATTCGGGAAATTGCCGATCAGACGAATCTCCTGGCACTGAACGCCGCAATCGAAGCGGCGCGCGCCGGTGAATCCGGACGAGGCTTCGCCGTTGTCGCCGACGAAGTCAGGAAACTTGCCGAACGCACGGCCAAGGCAACGGTTGAAATCGGCCAACTGATCAGTACGACGCATGGAGACATCCAGTCGGCGCTCACGAGCATGGAAGGAACGCAACGTTCCGTCGCCACGGGGCTTGCCGCTTCGCAATCGGTCGTCGTCAAGATACAGGGAATCATGGAAGAGGTAGACCACGTTGCCGAATCCATCCGCGACATTGCCGCTGCCACCCGCAAACAATCGATCCTGACCCATGACATGGCGCAAGCCGCAGAAGAAGTCCATCTCATGAACCAGGAAACCAATCAGGGCATCCAGATCGCAACGAGTACCGTTTCCGATCTGAGCAAGGTTTCGGGATATTTATATGGGATGGTAGAGCGGTTTCCGCTTTGATTGGGATCTGATTCCCCACCCTGGAGGAGTGGCAGGCAGAGCCTGACGGAGTGGTAGCGGCGCTGGGGCTACCCGAAGACCGTAGAGATCATCATACCGCAAACTTCTGTTTCACCCGCAGCGTTTCATTGCGTTCGATCAGCCCGATCAGGCGGTCGATGTTCGGATGCTTGCCGGGATTCAGACGCGCCTCCTCAGCGCGCTCGCCAAAGAGTTCCAGCCCTTTTTTTGCGGCCTCGGGCGTAATCGCTCCGTAGATCTGGGCAAGGTGATTGTAGATGGCGAGAGAACCTGCCTGGCCGGACTTGTTTTCTATCGCGCCCATCGATGCACCATCGATGGCGAACAGTTCCATGGCAGCCAGATGCGAAATACGAGGCAGGCTCTTGAGCGTTTCCGTAAAACTCATTGCGCCGTGCCTCAAATCCGCCGCGCCAGTTTGACCGCCTTGCCCAGGTAGCCCGCCGGAGTCATCGCAATCAGGCGTTTGCGCTCTCCCGGCGGGATATCGAGCATCGCAATGAAGGTGTGCAGGGCATCGCGGGTGATGCCCTTGCCGCGCGTAAGCGCCTTGAGTTGCTCATAAGGATTGGCAACACCGAAACGGCGCATCACGGTTTGCACCGGCTCTGCGAGCACTTCCCAACAGGCATCGAGGTCTGCGGCAAGCCGCACCGGGTCGGCTTCGAGTTTGTCGAGACCGCGCAACATGCTGGACGCGCCAAGCACGCTGTAGCCGAACCCTGCGCCCATGTTGCGCAACACGGGGGAATCGGTGAGATCGCGCTGCATTCTCGAAATCGGCAGCTTTTCGCTGAAATGACGCAACACCGCATTGGCGAGGCCGAAATTGCCTTCGGCGTTCTCGAAGTCGATGGGATTGACCTTGTGCGGCATGGTGGAGGAGCCGATTTCGCCTTCCTTGAGCTTTTGTTTGAAGTAGCCCAGTGAGACGTACATCCAGATGTCGCGGCAGGCATCGATGGCGATCGTATTGGCCCGCGCCATCGCGTCGAACAGTTCCGCCATGGCGTCATGCGGCTCGATCTGGATGGTCCAGGGATTGAATTCCAGCCCGAACGATTCGATGAAGCGACGATTGAAAGCCTCCCAATCGAAGTTCGGCCAGGCGGCGAGATGAGCGTTGTAGTTGCCGACTGCGCCATTGAATTTCGCGGTCAGACTCACTGCGGCAATTCTGTCGCGCGCGCGGATCAGGCGGGCGGCGATGTTGGCAATCTCCTTGCCCAGGGTGGTAGGACTGGCGGGCTGACCGTGGGTGCGGGAGAGCATCGGCAGTTCCGCGTGCCGGTGGGCAAGCCCCCGCAGACGCTCGATGAGTTTGTCGAGCGCGGGCAGCAGCGCCTCGTCACGACCCGCCTTGAGCATCAGGGCGTGCGAAGTGTTGTTGATGTCTTCCGAAGTACAGGCGAAGTGAATGAATTCGGAAACCTTCATCACTTCGGCGTTATGGCTCAGGCGTTTCTTGAGCCAGTATTCCACCGCCTTGACATCGTGGTTGGTTGTGGCCTCGATCTCCTTGACCGCCGCGCCGTCATCGGCGCAGAACCGCGCTGCAACGGCATTGAGTTCGTCCAGGGTGGCGGGCGAGAACGAAGCGATTTCCGACAACGTCGGCTCGGCGGCCAGTGCCTTCAACCAGGCGATTTCCACCCGTACCCGGTTGAGAATCAATCCGTATTCGGAAAAGTGTCCTCGCAGTTCTTCGAACTTGTCGAAATAACGTCCATCGAGAGGAGAAAGGGCAAGCAGAGTCGAGACGGGCATGGCAGGCTTCATAAAAAATAAAACTTTATTGTATCGCTCCGGCCCGCCTCAATCCTTATCGGGCATTACGCAGGTCGTCAAACGAGCGAGCGTCCGGAAACGATCGCGGCGGCATCCTTTTCGCTGATCCGCACCGTGGCGCTCAGAATGACGTGTATCACCAGCCAGTCTTGCAGTCGTTCCTCGCTGTCGCCTTCGAACCGGATGATGCGACAACCCGCCGAAGGGCTTTCCTTGCCGAACACGCCGGTCACCACGGCACACCCCTGAATGGTGTCGGGCACGCCCTCGCGTTGCAGGATGAAATCAAACTGCGCGCCAGGGAGGAGCGCCGGGGATGCAGGCAGCGAAAAACCCATGAGGGACAAATCGTTGAGCGCCAGCCGCTCTTCTCCGATCAACGCCCAGAAACACGGCTCGCCATGCAACCTGGCCACGAACCTTTGATGAATACGACGCTCGCTCGCATCACTGTCCAAAGAAGCGCCCTTGTCTTCCGGCTTGTCCGGCGCTGCTGTCTCACCACTCTTTGGAGACTGGTGCGAAAAGGATGCCGTCATGAACGAAGGAAACTTGTATGACATGGTATGGCTACAGTTCCAAAAAACCGGAAGCGAAAATGCGCGGCCTCGTTCATCCCTCCTTGCGCACACGTTCGATCAGGCTGTCGACGACCTTGAGCGCAGCTTCATGGCTATTGCCGGCCATTTCCGCCGATGTCATGAAACGCCCGGCCACCGCTAGCATGGGCACGGATTCGACCCCGTAGAGACTGACAAACTGCCTGGCCCGCCGTACTTGCGTGTCGACCCCAAACGACCCATAAACGCCCATGAAGGCCGATACGTCCAACTTGTTCGCCCCGGCCCATTCACGCACGACAGCCGGGCTGCCGAGCGACAATTTATTCTCCTGTACGGCAACGAAAACCTTCTCTTGCAGATCGAGCCGTTTCGAGACCAGGAGCGTGTAATACAGGCGCGCAAAACCTTCGAGCGACTGACTCCAGATCACCGGAACCTGCGAGAAAGCCACATCGCCAGGCAGGCGTTTGGCCCATTGCGTAAGCAACGGATCGAAAGCACGGCAGTGCGAGCATCCGTAGTGGAAGAACTCCAGCACTTCGATCTTGCCTGCTGAATGGACCGGTACCGGAGGTCTCAAGACCTTGAAACTCCTTTCCGTCTGCCCCTGGGCAAGCCCCACCGGGCTGGCAAGCAACGCCAGCACGCCGAGTTGTTGCAGGGCATCTCGACGATTCATATTCGGAACTCCCTGTACGATGAAATAATAATAGTAACGAAGAACACGCACGCAGGCGGGCTTTTCGTCCTCAGTTGACAACCTCGATTGCGTTGAAACCGCTCGAAACCAACCGGGCGCGCATCGCCTTCAAATCCTCACGATCGGTAAACGGACCAACACGGATACGATGCACGACCCGTCCATCGTCCAACTGCGCCCGCTGCGTGATGATGCGATCGAGTCCCATCAACAGCAACCGCGCCCTGAGATCATCGGCCTGTACCGCGTTCTCGAAAGACTCCAGTTGCAGGTATACCTGCTTATCGAGAGGAGCCTGCACCGTGGGAGCGGTAGCCGGGGGTTGCACCTGTCCCGCAGGCGTTGGCGGCGGCGCGTTTTCTCCGCTTGGCAGAGTATTGAAAAAAGTGAAATCCGGCTTCTCAACCGGACGATCCCCCGGCTTGCCCGGCAATGCGGCCACCGACGCGGGCGTTTGCTGCGCGGACGCACCGTTCGGGGCCGAAGGCTCATCCCTCGGTTGCGGCTCGGTAGTGGGCGTTCCCGCCGCCGGTTTCGACGAAGAAGGCTGGCTGAACGGGTTATCGCTCCGGTTGAAGAACAACACCGCAGCGGTAACGATGATGGCTCCCAGGATCATACCGACGAAAACGCCGAGGATGGTTCCGCCCCGGCTATGCGAAGGCCGTTTGGGAGAACGTGGAATTCTGTTTTTGCGACTCACTGAAAAAAACTCCGTTCCTGCGGCAACACTCTCACCGCCTCACTACATTGTTACATCGTTTCGGGCGCAGATACACCCAGAAGAGTCAATCCATTCGCCAAGGTCTGGCGAACCGCCCCAGCCAGCGCCAGACGCGCCAGCTTCACGGTTTCATCATCGACCAGCATCCGTTCGGCGTTGTACCAGCTATGGAAGTCAGCCGCCAGTTCCCTGAGATAGAACGCAATCTGGTGCGGCGCGTAATCGACCGCCGCCGTTTGCACGACTTCGGGAAACGCCGCCAGCCGCGCGCACAGCCCCAGCTCATGCTCGCTGCCCAATGCGCCGGTATCGACCGCCGCCAACTCTGCCTGTTCACCTCCCCATTTTCGCAGCGCGGACGAGGCCCGCGCATGCGCGTATTGCACATAGTACACAGGGTTTTCATTACTCTGGCTCTTGGCGAGATCGAGATCGAAGTCGAGGTGTTGGTCGCTCTTGCGCAGCACGTAAAAAAAGCGGCAGGCATCCTTGCCGACTTCATTGCGCAACTCGCGCAAGGTGACGAACTCGCCCGCGCGGGTCGACATCGACGTCTTCTGCCCATTGCGGTAGAGCACGGCGAACTGTACCAGCGCCACGTCCAACTGCGCCGCATCGAGCCCCAACGCCTCGACCGCGCCCTTGACGCGGGGCGCATAGCCGTGATGATCCGCGCCCCAGATGTCGATCATGCGATCGAACCCGCGCTCGAACTTGTTGAGGTGGTAGGCGATGTCGGACGCAAAATAGGTGTAGAGACCGTTGTCGCGCTGCACGACGCGGTCCTTTTCGTCGCCGAAGGCGGTGGAACGGAACCATTTCGCGCCGTTCTGGATGTAGACGTGACCCGCGTGTTCAAGTTGGGAAACGGCGCGCTCGACCAGTCCCGTATCGAAGAGGCTGCGTTCCGAGAACCATTTGTCGAAACGCACGCCGAACTCCTGCAAATCGTCGCGCACGTCGCCGAGTTGTTCATTGAGGGCAAAACCGAGCACCCATTGGTAATCCTCGCCAAGCAGGCGCTTGGCGTTGGAAATCAGCGCATCGAGATGTTGTTCGCGCTGCGCCTTGGCTTCCCTGTCATCGCTGCGTTGCGTCGGCGGCAATTCCGGCGCATCGGCCAGCACGTCGGCAGCCGTCACATGGGCGAAGCGATCCCCGTGCGCGCTGTGTAGCTCCCCGGCCATTTCGGCCACGTATTCGCCCTGATAGGCGTTGGGCGGCAATTCGACCTCGATACCGAATTGCGCCAGATAACGCAGCCAGGTCGACAGAGCCAGGATGTCCATCTGCCGTCCGGCATCATTGACGTAATACTCGCGGCTCACCTCGAACCCGGCAAAAGCGAGCACATCGGCCAGTGAGGCGCCATAGGCGGCTCCGCGCCCATGCCCGACGTGCAACGGCCCGGTCGGGTTGGCCGACACGAACTCGATCTGCACCTTCACGCCCGTGGCCGCGCCGCGCCCCCAATCCCGGCCCCTGGCGAGCACATCGCGCACCGTTGCCGTCTTCAGCGCCGGAGCAAAAGTGAAATTGATGAAACCCGCCCCGGCCACCTCGGCCTTTTCCACCCATTTGGAAGGCGGCAATTCGGCGCACAGCAACCCCGCCAGTTCGCGCGGGTTGCGCTTGAGCGTCCGGGCAAGCTGCATGGCAATATTGGTGGCAAAGTCGCCGTGCTCCGCCTGCCGAGGCCGTTCCAGCACGATGGGCGTATCTGCACGTTCCGGAGCCACGCTCTTCAGGGCGGCGCGAATCAGTTCGTTCAGCAGTGTCTTGGGATCGATACTCATGGAAAAAACGGGAAAATGCGTGAAAGAAAGTCAAAACAGCCAATTATTATATCGGCACAGCCAATGGCAACGGTACTACTATAACGGAAGGATCAACCCTCCATGAGGTGACACAAAATGAACGACTCCCCCCAGACCGCTCCCCACGCGGAAAAAATACCCTGCCCGTGCGAGAGTCATCCCGCTTTGCGGGTCGTTCCACTGCCTGCCGACCTCAATCCGGCGGGCGACGTGTTCGGCGGCTGGATCATGTCGATGGTCGACATCGCCGGTTCGGTTGCCGCCCGCCGCCGCGCCCGATCGAGGGTTGCCACGGTGGCGGTCAACTCGTTTGTCTTCAAGCAACCCGTCTCGGTGGGCGATCTGGTGAGTTTCTACGCGGAAGTCGTGTCGACGGGAAACACTTCCGTCACCGTCGACGTGGTCGTCTACGTGGAACGCAACCCGGAAAACGCGGTGGCGCTCAAGGTGACGGAAGCCCGATTGACCTACGTGGCGCTCGATCATCACGGCAACAAACGGCCCATTCCGCCGGAGGAATGAAAACCCGTAAAAAAACAAACCGTCATCAATCTGTCACAAACGCGCCCTAGAGTATCAGTCGTTTCAACCACACGAGACGAACACCATGAAACGGCTGATTGCAGCCGCCTGCATTACGGCGGCCTCCTCCCTGAGCATGCACGGTCCGGCAATGGCCGCCGATGACATCACCGGAGCCGGGGCGAGTTTTCCTGCGCCGCTCTACACCCGCTGGGCGGCGGACTACAACAAGGCCACCGGCCACAAAATCAATTACCAGTCGATCGGCTCCAGCGCAGGGCTGAAGCAGATCGAAGAAAAAACAGTGGATTTCGGCGCTTCCGACGCGCCGCTCACCGACGCGGTCTTGCAGGAAAAGGGCTTGATCCAGTTTCCGACGGTTGTCGGCGGCATCGTGCCCATCGTCAACATCAAGGGCATCGCGCCGGGGCAGTTGAAACTGAACGGCCAGGTTCTCGGCGACATTTTCCTGGGCAAGATCACCCTTTGGGACGATCCTGCCATCGTGGCGCTCAATCCCGAGTTAAAACTGCCCAAAACGGTCATCGCCGTCGTTCGCCGTGCCGACGGCTCGGGCACGAGCTTCGGCTTTACCAATTATCTGAGCAAGATCAACGCCGAATGGAAGGAAAAAGTCGGTGAAGGCACGGCGGTAAATTGGCCGATCGGCCTTGGCGGCAAGGGCAACGAAGGCGTGGCAGCGTTCGTAGGTCGCCTCGACGGCTCGATCGGCTATGTCGAATATGCTTACGTCAAGCGCGTAAAAGGCTTGGCGCACGCGCAACTTCAAAACCGTGCGGGCAAATTCGTCCAGCCCTCGGCGACGAGTTTCAGGGCTGCCGCTTCGGGCGCGGAGTGGGAAAAGAGCTTCCACCAAATCCTGACCGACCAGCCGGGCGACGAATCCTGGCCGATTACCTCCGCGACTTTCGTTCTGATGCATAAAAAACAGGACAAACCCGCAAAAGCCGCTGCCGCGCTCAACTTCTTCGACTGGGCTTACAAAAACGGCGATGCGCAGGCAACCAATCTGGACTACATCCCCATGCCGCCCGCCGTGAAAGAGATCGTGATGCGGTCGTGGCAATCGGTTTCGGACGCTTCGGGGAAAGCGGTCAGGCCGTAAAATACACTCGACAGGGTTGCATGTATCAATCCGGGCGGCGTTTTGCCGCCCATTTTTTATTACAAAATTTATGCAGAAGACCGTCCAGAAACGGGCCACCCTAAATGCATAACATAGAGTCGGTTTCAAGTTGATACTGTGGGGGGGCATGACGATCTGTGCATCAATCCTGAAGAAAAAATACGTATTGCATTATACACCCCTTTGGTATATGCTATATAAAAATAGTCCGGAGAACTCAGGATGTCCTGCCCATTTCTCTCACCCCGCAATGATCTGGTCTTCAAGCTGCTTTTCGGGGATGCTCGAAACACCGACATTCTGGCCGATTTCCTCAATGCCGCGCTGGATCTGCCTGAAGAAGATTTTCTGGACATCGTACTCGTCGACCCACACCTGAACGGAGAAGACATCGACGACAAACAGGGCATTCTCGATGTGAAGGCCAAAACCGCTACGGGCAAGATTATCGACATCGAAATTCAGGTGGCCGAACAGCCCCAGATGCGCGAGCGCATCGTCTTTTATCTCTCCCGCATGATCACCGAACAGATCAACCGAGGGGATAGTTACCGAAAAATCGAGCGATCCATCTGTATACTGATTACCGACTACGTTCAGATCCCGGAAAATGGCTGTTACCACAACCGTTATCGGCTGCATGACCCCAAGACAGGTTCGGCATTCACCGACCTCATGGAAGTTAACGCTCTGGAACTACCGAAATTGCCGCACAATACGGACGGAACGGCGTTGTGGAGCTGGTTGAAGTTCCTGGCGGCACGAAAGGACGAGGAGTTGAAAATGCTCGCAGAGAAAAACCCCCGGATCGACAAGGCTGTCGGTCGCCTGAAAGAACTCTCGGAAGATGAGCGCACACGGTTGCTGGCCGAATCGCGCGAGAAGTGGGAATGGGACCACGCCGCGCGGATGCAGGCAGCCGAAGAGAAAGGGCTGGAAAAAGGACGTGAAGAAGGGCTTCTCGCCGTTGCTCATGCTGCCTTGAGAAGGAATCTGCCCGTTGAGGAAATCATGGCGCTGACTGGGCTTTCCAGAGAAAAAATCCAGTCACTGCTGCATTGAACGGGCTGGGCAAACGTAGACCGTGCAGACTAATGGAGAGCGCGAGTAGGTTAACCTGCGCGAGCTACCTACGAAACCCGGCAAAAAGGACCCTGCCCCCTCGGAGCGGAACCCTTTACCAGGATGCTTCACGGATCGGCATGAAGGATATCGGTGATGGACAGGACAGCCGGATTGCGATCCGAACCGGCGATGCCCATTCCCTTCAGGGATTACCCCTCTAGTGTCAAGGTGGCAACACCAGGGAGCCTCTGAACAACCCTCATGTCATTTCAGCGCGTAGCGAAGCGAAGTCGCTGCAATCCACACATCACATGGATCCTGCGACTTCGCGCAGGATGACAAGTGGTGGATGCTTAAGTTGTTCAGAGGTTCCCTACCGTCCACACCGCCACCCTGAGCAGTACCTGGAAAGACATTGGGGTGTATCACGAATCGGCAGCAACGGCGCCTCATGAAGTAGCGCCCTCGTATCGAGGAATCCCTGCCACGCGCCCCCTGTCATCGTTCTGTCACAAACCCGCCCTAGACTGCCAAATACTTCACGAACCCCCTTCAAATGCCTCTACGACTGAACATCTCCAACGCCCTTGCCGACCGCCTGTTTTCACTCACGACGCGCGGCGCGGCGTTTCTTACACTGGTTTTACTGCTGGGCATCATCGCCTCCCTCGTCATGGGGGCCTGGCCCGCAATCCACGAGTACGGGGCAGGTTTCCTGACGCACAACGCGTGGGACCCGGTGCAGGAGGATTTCGGCGGGCGGGCGATGATCTACGGCACGCTGGCAACTTCTTTCATCGCGCTTTTGATCGCGGTTCCGGTGAGCTTCGGCATTGCGCTTTTCCTGACGGAACTTTCACCCGTCTGGTTGAAACGCCCGCTCGGCACGGCCATCGAACTGCTGGCCGCCGTGCCTTCCATCGTGTATGGGATGTGGGGCCTGATGGTGTTCGGCCCAGTGC
>Ga0099364_10003600_pt1 | contig 23897 bp, 24 predicted proteins | sample TergutTh196P3_FD_73070 | JGI IMG/M metagenome (GOLD analysis project Ga0099364, IMG submission 73070) | Microcerotermes parvus P3 segment gut microbial communities from Pointe-Noire, Republic of the Congo - Th196 P3 | ecosystem: Host-associated > Arthropoda: Insects > Digestive system > Gut ...
TGCCTGCCAGCTGCCTGCCCGCTGCCTGCCTGCTGCCTGCTTGCCGCCCGTATAACTCAGAACAAAAAGGAATGGGAAGAAAAGAAAAAGAAAAAAAGAATGGGGAGAAAGGGAAAAGAAAAAGAAAAAAAGAAAAGAGGGAGAGGATAAAAAATGAAAAAAAAGAAAAGAGGATTAATTATCTTTCTGATTCATTTTGGCACTGATTTCATCCAAAAGTTGGTCATCTGTTTTTCCTTTTGTATCAATACCTTGTTCTCTTGCCATTTTTTGAATTTTGCTTTCTTTCACGTCGGGAGTTGTGTTTTTTAAACTTTCCTCAAATTCCTTATATGAAATTTCAGCTTCTTTCTGTGCTTTTTTGAACTCACCGGTAGATTTGCCGACAGAACGGGCAAGTTCGGGAATCTTTGAGGCTCCGAAAAGAATGATAAGGACTATTATAACAAGAATTATTTCTGTCTGTCCGATACCGCCAATCATTTTTTCATTTCTCCTTTTATGTTTATATTATAAATGTGAATTAAACGAATTATTATTATTCCAGTCTATTTTCCAATGGATAAGAATCATATAAATTTATTGCTGAAATTTTTTAAAAAAATAAATTTCAATTTGTCTCAAGTCTCAATTTCAGATTGGTTAACGGTATCAACCACATTTGAAACAGATTTTTGATTGATTTGAACCGCCATCAGCTCCAAAATTTCATCGGGTGTTTTGCCGTCTGTTTCAATGCCGGCTTCTTCAGCCATTTTTAATATTTTTGCGTTTAAATCTTGCTGCTCTTTTTCTTTTTTCTCTTGATTTTCTTCTTTGATCGCATCAAAACCGCTTAAATCAAATTCGGCGGACTTTTGAGCCATTTTAAACTCACCCATCGCAGACCCGATCGAACGCGCCAGCTCAGGAAGCTTGTTTGGACCAAACAAAACAAGAACGATAACGATAACAAAAATCATTTCAAAAGAACCAATCATCGTCAAATAGATTTAATGAAGGATTATAAAGTTTTTGTTTTTCAGAAAAATTGTATCGGGCTTTCAAATAAAAAACAAATATAAAGGAAAAAACATATGTCTGTTTCTTTGTGATTAAAAATACAATCAAAATATGAACAAAATATAATCAAAATATGAACAAAAATACAATCAAAATATGTTCTGAATTCCAATAATTTATTTATGAATTGAACCATAGTATAACAACTTGTTTTAGAGGGATTTTATTTATGACAAACACATCGACATCGTTTAACAGTATTTCATTACTTCTTGAAAAATATTCAAACGCTCATGGGGTTTCCGGTAATGAAACCGAAATTTGCCGCCTCTTAAAAGAGGACTTGAAGGGCTGCGTTGATGAAATTAAATTCGATGTTCTCGGAAATTTAATTGCTGTCCGAAAGGGAAGTTCTCCAACAGGTCCGATGATTATGCTGGCGGCACATATGGATGAAATCGGCATGATGGTCAAATATATTGACGACAACGGGTTTTTAAAATTCGCAACGATTGGCGGATGGTTTGACCAAACGCTTTTGAATCAAAGGGTAGTTGTCCACGGCAAATCCGGTGACGTTTACGGTGTGATCGGCTCAAAACCGCCGCACGTCATGACGCCCGAAGATTCCAAATCTCCCGTAAAACAAAAAGAAATGTTTATCGACGTCGGCGCCAAAAACGCCGAAGACGCCAAAAAACTCGGGATCGAACCGGGAACATATATTTCAAGCGACCGCGAATTTAGAAAATTAATCAACAACCGTGTCACCGGAAAATGTTTTGACAATCGGATTGGCGTGGTTGTCATGATCGAAACCATGCGCCGCCTCAAAGGAAAGGACATCAAAGCCTCCATTTGTGCCGTCGGGACTGTCCAAGAAGAAGTCGGATTAAAGGGGGCACGTACCGCCGCTTTTGCAATTGACGCTGATGTGGCTTTAGCCATCGACACAACAATTCCCGGAGACCATCCCGGAATCACAAAAGTGGAATCTCCTCTTGAAATCGGAAAGGGACCGGTTGTGGTCATTGCCGACGCATCAGGACGCGGCATCATTGCACACCCGAACGTCACAAAATGGCTGCGCGATTCGGCTGAAAAAAATGAAATCCCGATTCAGTTAAATGTCGGAGAAGGCGGAACGACAGACGCAACCGCCATTCACCTGACAAAAGAAGGCATTCCGACAGGAACCGTCAGCGTTGCCACCAGGTACATTCACTCACCCGTCGAAGTCGCAGACTTAAACGACATCGAAGATTGCATTCATTTAATCACAACCGCTTCTGAGAGCGCCCACAAATATTTTAAAAAAAAAGGATGAACTCACAAAAGCGGAAATAACAAGAAAATGATGAAAAAATAGTAAAATAATAAAAATAATGAAAATGTGTTTGTGTTAATAAATATTAAGAGGGGTAAAGATGGGATTATTCAATTCTGAAATGACGCCGCAAAAGGCGGTTGAAATGTTAGGATCTGACAAAGAAGAAAAAATGATAAAAGGCGCCGAGTTTTTATTGGCGGGAGACAAGGAGCTTCTGCCGTTTATCATCGAAAACTTTGAAACAACGGTTCCTTTGGCTGCAAATTCTAAGAAAAATCTGCAAATTTCAACAAACCTTTACTTGGTTCTTTGCCAATCCAACATCCCCGAGTACTTATGCCAAGATGTCATAAAAACGCTCATAGCCGCCCCCCCGGAAATTTCGTTTGATCTAGCGTCTCTTCCGTTTTACGTCTCTGAAAACAGCTATGCGTTCTTCGAAGGCGTTTTAAAAGACGGCGATTTGGAGACAAAAAAGAAAATTTTGCCGTATCTGGAAAAAATGACATTGCGTCCGACAACTCTTCCGATATTGGCTTCTCTTTTAACACGGGAATCTGGATTTTCTGAAAACGCTTTGGGGCTGATTCCTCGCGTCGAAGGGGATTTGTCCGAAATTTCAGACGCTTTGTATAAAATGCTTGATTTGTATCCTCTCGGCGATATCGCAATGGCAACCATACTGGAATTAAAAACCCGTCTGGAGCCCAATATTCCGAAATTAAAAGCTTATTTGTTTGATTTTAATTCACCGGTTCAGAAGCGCGCGGTCAAAATCGCCGTCATATTGGCAGAAAAGGACAAAAACGTTTATTCGCTTCTCGAAAAGGCAATTGTCGAGGATGAGTCTTCCCGAACATATACACTAGAAATTCTTGAAAAAGAAAACGTCACGCCGGAACAATTGGATTTGATTTGGTTGATTTTGGTTCATTCCACATCCGACTTGACAAATGAACGCGGAATGAAATTCTTTGGCCGTATCGAAAAAAAGGTACGCCCGCTCATTTTATGGTATGCTCAAAACGGTGCTCAAAACGCAATCATATGCGCTTTCAGGTGCATGGAATACATGAAAGAAGAAGGACCGCGCATTTGTTCAGAACTTTTGCCGATTTATTTGGGCAATGAGGCGCTTCTTTATGAAAAGGCCGGTTTTCCGGCGTTTTCGCATATTGCCCGCGCGATGAAATTATACTGCGCTAAAAATGCCGGGGTTCCCGTTTTGGCAAAAAGGATGCGTGACTATTGCGTTCAAAAAGGTGTAGAAACGCCAACCGAAGTTATGGCAATTCTCGGACATGAAGATTTGGCAGACATCATCGAATGGTCACTTAAAAAGATTTATGAATCTTACGGAATCGGGTACACACTTGACTACTCCGAAACAATGTTGAAAGGAATTTCAGATTTAATCGGATTTGATAAAGCAATTTTAAATACATTCATCAAAGCCGTCGGATTTGTTTACAGTTTCGACAGCGCCGAAAATACACCGGTTGTTGCACACAAAGAAGCAGTATCTGCGATTAATCGGCTCAGATCTGTAAATACGCCCGCAACAACCAATTTACTTCACTTAATTTCAATGAAAAAAGATATCGGGATTATCCAAACAGACGTTTCCGGCGCCGTTATGGCAAAATTTAATTTGTCATTTGCCGAACACAGAAAATTGGCGCTGGAAGAATTAAATCGCCGCGGCGCCACATCCTATTTGCCGATCAACTACTTAAAACCACGATGAGCAATCATCAATATGTCATCAATTGTCATTAATATGTCAGGCAAATGAGTCAAAGAGATGACTGCATTTTTGAAAATGAAAAAATATTTATCTTCCGACACGAATTGGTGTTTCCTATGCAAGAAAAAATTATTGAAATCGCAAATCGCATTAAAGAGCTTCGAGAAGTTTCAGACGTATTGCCCGAAGAAGTGGCCTCCGGTTTGGATATTTCAGTTGAAACATATTTAAAGTATGAAAACGCAGAAATTGATATCCCCGCCAGCGAACTTTTTGAAATTGCCAACTTTTTCAAAGTCGATTTATCGCTGCTTTTGACGGGAGAAGCCCCGCGCATGAATGTATTTACGGTCACACGTGCCGGAAAAGGCGTTCAAGTCGAAAGACGCAGCCAATATAAATATCAAGCTTTGGCAGAAAAAATGATTCACAAAAAATTAGAGCCGTTTTATGTCATTGCAGAACCAAAAGAAGAGGAACCGGCACTGCATTCTCATTCCGGACAAGAATTTAACTATATATTAAAAGGCAGCATGAAAGTGTATATTCACAACAACGAAATTATTTTAAATGAAGGCGACTCCATTTATTTTGATTCGAGTTATCCGCATGCAATGAAAGCACTGGATCAAAAGCCGGCACACTTTTTAGCAATTATCCTTTAATGATTATGATCGTGAGAGACATTTATGAGTAACCTGATTCACCATTTTGTTCCAAAAACAGCCTTTGATTCTTATGAAGAATTCAAAACGTCGTTTAAAATCAACATCCCAAAAGAATTTAATTTCGCCTACGATGTGATTGACCGATACGCAAAAGAAGACCCCGAAAAACTTGCTTTTGTTTGGTGCGATGACCATAACAATGAAAAAACGATGACATTTAAAGAGCTGAAAACCGCAACGGATAAAGCCGCCAATGTTCTTCGAAAATACGGGATCAAAAAGGGATCTGTCGTCATTTTGACACTGAAAAGCCATTATTCTTTTTGGATTTGCCTGCCCGCACTTCACAAATTGGGAGCAATTGCCGTTCCTGCCACGCATATGCTTAAAGTCGGAGATATTATCTATCGTGTGGAAAAATCAAATGCCGTTGCGGTCATCAGTTTGTCGGAAAGCGGTCTTGATCTCGAATTTGATACGGCTTTAAATCAGTTAAAGAAATCGGACTTTAAAAAATTCATTGTCGGCAAAGGTTCCACCGGGGCTTCCGGTTGGATTGATTTTGAAAATGAATTTGAAAACGCATCTGAAAACTTTATCCGCCCAACGGGCGACGAAGCCGAATCGATTTCAGATGAGATGTTTTATTACTTCTCTTCCGGAACAACCGGTCTTCCAAAGATGATTGCACACACTTATGCTTACCCGCTGGGGCACATTATCACAGCCGGCTACTGGCAAAATGTCAAGGACAATGGTCTTCACTACACGATGGCTGACAGCGGCTGGGCAAAATGTGTCTGGGGAAAAATGTACGGTCAATGGATTTTAGGAACGACTGTTTTTATTTATGATTTTGATTCGTTTGACGCCAAAAACATGCTTGAGAAAGTGGCAAAATACGGCGTGACGACGTTTTGTGCACCGCCGACGATTTATCGCTTCCTCATCAAAGAGGATTTGAGTCAATACAATTTCAGTACCCTTCAATACTGTACGGTCGCAGGTGAGCCGTTAAATCCTGAAGTTTATGACAGGTTCAAGGAGTTTACGGGGTTGTCTTTGATGGAAGGCTATGGGCAGACAGAAGTGATTGTCTGTATTGCCACACTTCCGTGGATGACGCCAAAGCCCGGCTCCATGGGAAAGCCGATTGCAGGCTATGACGTTTTGCTTTTGCGCCCGGATGGGACGCAGTGCGATGTCGGAGAAGAAGGTGAAATTTGCATCGGCGTCAGTGAAAATCCTTGGTCAAAAGAGATGTCTCTATTGCCGCCCGGCTTTTTTTCCGGCTACAAATTTGATGACGAAAGAACCAACGATTCGTGGCGCGACGGATTTTATCACACCGGTGATACCGCTTGGAAAGACGAAGACGGCTATTTCTGGTTTGTCGGCAGAACGGATGACATTATCAAGAGTTCCGGTTATAAAATCGGTCCGTTTGAAGTAGAAAGCGCATTAATTCAGCACCCCGGCGTCTTGGAATGTGCCATTACAGGCGTTCCTGATCCGATTCGCGGTCAAGTTATCAAAGCCACCGTTGTTTTGACAAAAGATTACAAAGACAAAGCCACCGAAGATTTGAAAAAAGAACTCCAAGAGCACGTAAAAAAGATTACGGCGCCGTACAAATACCCACGTATCGTTGAATTTGCAGATGTTCTCCCCAAAACAATCAGCGGTAAAATCAGACGTGTTGAAATTCGTGAACAGGATGAAGTCAAAAAAGATTGAAACTTAAAATTTCTTCTTGATTCTCGAAAAATCTCGAAGTTTCAAGAAGTTTTTTTTATAATTTTTTTGAGAAAATGATCAAATTTGCTGGATTTAAAATAATGCAGATTGTTTATTACACAATCACAGCATTTTAAATTCGCTTTCATGAACCTTAAAAACAATATCAAGTATTTTTTGAGCAACTCTAAATAAATGAATTTCAGAAATAGTTTTTGTACTTCTATTTTTTTGAGTCAGGCATTCGTGAGCGAAAGACCTGTTTATAAACTCAACACTTTTGAAATCAACAATAATTTTTTGAGCAGGCGTATTTTCAATCTGTATAAAAAAATCAGCCGCCGAAGCTCTTAAATGCAGGTTTGAAGAAATTGCATCAGCAATATCTATTATTTATTTCGGCATCTTTTATCCGGATCATAAATTTTGCCTCTTTGCCTTTGATTTTTACAAACCTGCGAATAAATGTTTTTAAAGTTTGGATGCTTCTGCTAACATCTTTAAAGCGTCCAAATCCGCTTGTCCGTAAATAATGATGAGATAATCCGCATTGTCCCAGTAACTGGTTTTTGTCCAAGCCAAAATATATCTTCCGGTCGCCGGAAGGTCTTGGACATTTGCCGTCATTAATGTGACGTCTTGCCCCTCTATTTGAATCGTTTGGATTTCGCTGTTTTTGCCGTATTGATCTGCATGCGACACTTTCATTTGCTGAAGATACGTATCAGCCGTTTGTGTGGTTTCATTGCATGTGAAAACTGCGAGGAAAAGATTGTTTCCTTCATAAATGTACATTCCGCGATAACCGGTAAGGACGGCGCTGATGCCGAAATAAACGCTGTTTGACTTAACGGATGTTGCTCCCAAATACTCAAAATCCGAAGGGATGGGGTCGGCTGTAACAATACTTGCTTCAAAAGGCGGCAGCGCGACATCTGTTGAATTGTTGCCGGCGCCACCGCTGTTACCGGGCGGATATGTCGAATTATCGGTTGAATTGTTTGTCGTCGAATCGTTTGTTGTCGAATTATCCGTATTTAATAAACATCCTGAAATTCCGACAGCCAGTAAAACAAGAAGTAATATCAGAAGAACTTTTTTCATCGTTTCCACTCACACATATTTTTTAAAAGCAAACATTATATCATTAAATGAAACGAATATTATTTTAAGGTTCTGCCAAATTTTAAAAACAGCAATCGCATGGCTTTGACGGGCGAAGAATGCCGACGGCTTTATTTTGGCACGCTTTGGCACATTCAAAACAGTTCGGGCGGCAAAAATCGGGATATTTCAATACCGGAAAATGGGATTGAAAAGAAAAGGTTTGCCCCTCGCCGCCTTTCATCAAATTTTGCAATTCAAGAGACAGGATTCTTTCGGGACACGAAGAAACACATTTTCCGCATCGGGTACATTTTTCAAACGAAAAAACAGGAAACCAATGCTTTGCCATAACCATCACAAAAAATCAAAAAACATAAAAAAGCAAACAAACAGCAGATAAAAAAACAAAAAGAAAAAACAAACGGAAAAATGTTTCCGTTCATTTATTTAATTTTTAATCTTAAAGACCGGATGCTTCAGCCAACGTTTTGACGGCATCGTAGGATTGGTTTTCGGGGGCGTCCACAACAACAAGCAAATTGTCGACATTCCAAACAAGAATAAATTTCTCGTTGCCGGCGGTCGTTGTCAATTTCACTAATGTGGCATTGTGGTCATTGATTGTTACCGTTGACACATCACCCTGAAGTCTTTCTGCTTCTTGTTTCGTCTGATTAATGCAACCGAGTGCCGCACTTGTATCAGCGCAGAGATAACCGCTTAAATAAACATTTGAACCGCCGTAAGAATAATAACCGGCAAGACCTTGTGCTCCGTTTGTGACGCCAAGAACTTCTTCGCTTGCTGTAACCGGCTGAACTGCAAGAAGTGTGAAACCTTCAGGAGTCGGATCAACTGTAACAATACTTTCGTCAAAATCAAAATCAATTACGGCGCTTCCATTGATGTCGTCATCGCCGCCATCATCGTCATCAATGCATCCTGCTGCACCGATTGCGATTAAAGCAACCAAAAAAATACTTAAAATGCTTAAAAACTTTTTCATTCAATAACCTCTCTTAATAGTTATTTTGTTAATTTTTATCGCCGGTAAAAAGCAATCGATTCATATTGAAAATTTGATTTTCCGGCAGATCTGTTTCATCCACATCTTCCGGCGAAGCAGAAGATTGGGCGTCGAGAGAAGAAGAATTAGAAAGAGCAGAGGCATTTAAACCGTCAATGTTTTTAAAATTTTGACCTGCACTTTGATTTTCAAAAGCAATTGCTGTTGATCCCAATGCAAAAATCAATATGACCGCAATTAAAAGACTTTTTTTTCCCATTTCTTTGCCCTCGTTTTCCTTTTACAAAGCACGGCGACAAAAATAATAAACCGTGAGACCGTACTTGATATGGTTCACACCACGAATTACTATATATTAAGTTTTGTGGTCAAAAAATCAAAAAAAACGGATATCTTACACATTTAAACGACTAAAAAGTCGATAATCGACGAATAATAATCAATCGAAGGCAAAAAGATCAAAGGCGGGAAAGAAGAAAACGAAATGAAAAAAATAAAAGAAGATTATGGGGGAAGGAGAAAACGAAATGAAAAAAATAAAAGAAGAAAGAGGAGATGAATAAATCAACGGAAATGATTTTCAGAGTTTTTGAATTTTGGCACATTCGCAGGACTCGATGATTCCCGTTTCACAATATTTTTTAAAATGGCCGATTTGATGAATCCCTTTTTGGGTGATTGAAAATTCACAGAACCTTAAAAAAATGTCATAGGTATCCGGTGCAATGACATGCTCCATTTTACAGGCATCCTCTTCGGCAATATTTTCGGAAACACCAAGCGCGATCAAAAAATCTCGGATCGTTTTGTATTTTTCCCGCGTATTCTCAGCGGTCTCTTTTCCTTTTTGCGTTAAGGTGACGCCGCCGTATTTTTCATAATTGATATAATTTTCTTCTGTCAGTTTTTTAAGCATTCCCGTGACGCTCGAAGGACCTACATTTAAAGCACGCGATATGTCTTTTACTTGAGCATATCCTTTCTCTGAAACGATTTTATCAATCATTTTCAGGTAATCTTCTTCTCTTTCTGTTGTCATTTCAGTCATCCCGACATTTCATCCAAAAAAGTTAAAATTTTTCTTCAGAATCAAAAATATTTCGTATCTTTTTCTCAGAATCAAAAATATTTCGTATTTTTTTCTTCGGATCAAAATTATTTCGTATTTTTTCTCTTCGGATCAAAATTATTTCGTATCTTTGGGACTTTATAATATATAATTTTTATTCGTTATTCAGAGGTAGTCTGTTTTCTCTTGCAAAATATTACTGTTTCAAGCGTGCTACTTTCATAATTTTTTTTCACACTTTTTATGACCTCATAATACTTATATAGCATAAATCCCTCTAATGTGTCATCTTTTATTTCATTGCATCCTTATGAGGCAAAAAAATGAGTGTTAAAGAAACATTATTATTAATCGGTCACGGCAGCAAATTGCCGTATTCTAAAGAGCTGCTTGTCGATCTTGCCGACAAAATCAGAGCCAGAGAAAAATTTGAAAACATTGAAATCGGTTTGATGGAATTTAATGAGCCGACGATTCCGCAAGGTCTTCAAAAAGCCATTGACAACGGTTCAAAGAGAATTGTCGTCATGCCGGTTTTTTTGGCGCCCGGAACGCATACAACCCGTGATATCCCGCACATTCTCGGCATCCAAAACGAAGAAGAGGAATGCACACATAATCACGATCACAAACATGATCATAACCACGACCATAAGCATGGTCATAACCACGATCATAAGCATGGTCATAATCAAAGTTTCTCAGATAAAATTCTTAATATAATAACTCCTTCCGGCAAACGCACCTCCAACAACGGTCACGGACATCACCATCACCACAATCATGGCGAAAAAATTGACATTCCGGCAGATGTAGAAATCGTTTACAAAAAACCACTTGGCGCCGATGACAGAATTGTCGACATCATCATGGATCGCATTTCGGCGGAATAAACTTTTCCGCCCCTCTTTTTTTTTAAAAAAACATTCCATCGGCTAAGTGTTTTTAGAGTGTTTTTCATTAAGTCGTTTTTCATCAAATCGTTTTTCATTAAATCATTTATTTCATGATGATCTTCGATAAAGAAGTGCTTTATTTTCAAAAAAAAAAAATTGTAATTAAAGTGACAGCGATAAAATTGCTTCAGCCAAATCGCCGTTCTTTTCTTCAAGCGCTTTCTTGGCAGCCTCTTCGGAAACGCCGGTTTGCTCGCAAACCAATCGGACGTCTTCTGCCGGAATCACAAGTTCTTTTGGAGCTTTTGTGGCATCGCCGTTGATTTGATATGTGTCAACGCCTTGAGCACGCATAATTGAAACGGACGGATTTTCAATAATAATATCCCCGTCTGTTGTTTTGATAATGACCTGCTGAGCATTTTCAATTTCAAGCATCTCAATGCCGAGCTGCTTCATCATACCTTTCATCTTTTGCGGGCTCATTCCGCCGCGCCCGCCCATTCCCGGAAACATATTTTTCTCACCGATAAATTATTTCAAAAAACTGTGATCGTTTTTTAAAAAAGTGACAGAAGCGTCACTTTTTTTTGAGATCGTAAAAAGTTAATGCGTATTTTTTGAGATCAAAAAGTTAATGTGTTATTATTGTTGTTATTGTTCTTATTGATGGCAGCCTGAACAGCCGCTGCCGCACTCTGCGGTCGGGTCTTCCACAATAAAACCGGTTCCCATTTCATTATCAATATAATCAATGACTATGTTTTCAATTGTCTTTTCCAATTCTTCTTCATAAATCATATTGATGGTACCGACTGTGACAGCCAGATCCGTCTCTTTTTTGGATTCCTCTAACGCCAATCCAAAAGAAGGTCCGCTGCATGCAAAACCTGCGATAAAGATACGCAAAAAATGATCTTTCTTATTCTGTTCTTCAAACACGCCGTTTAAAGCAGCAACCGCTGCATCTGTAATTGTAACCATATTATAACATCCTTTTTTAATAGTCATTACCTGAGGATAGGATATAAACTTGGGGGATAGGATATAAACTTTTCATATTTCAAACAAATTCGGCGCCGTCATCTGCCGGACTTGAGAGCGGCAGACCGTTGTAGGCGTTTAGTTCCAAACATTCTTTCTTGCCCTGAACTTCCCAAATTGACGCATATACCTGCGTGATCTTGATATCAAAGTCTTTATCAAGGGGGGTGAAAGTTTTGTTTTGAATAATAATCGACTGGGCATTCGTGTCATTGGATTTGATTTCTTGGGTGTGCTTTTTCTTTAATTTTTCCAAAATTGATTTTTGGATTTCTTCTTTTTGCACTTTCGATTGTTTTAAAACGTATTCAATGTCAGGAATTTCGGTTTGCGTTCCGATTTCGCCCAACTCGATTTCATCTGACATTCCGTTGACGGCATTGTACATCCCTTCACCAAAGGCAGACATTTTGATCATCTCGTTTCCGATTTTTCGGTCTACTTGAAGTGTATAAGTGTATTTCCAATAGGGAACAAACTTTAAAACGACGTCTTTGACGTCCCCAAATGCCGATTTCCCCGAAGCAACAGCCCTCTCAATAGGCATATTAATTTTTGAAGCGCGAATGCCAAGAGTTTCCTTTTTGTCAACATGAAATTTATTTTCAAGCTTATTTTCAAGCGGAGACGGCTGTGACGATTGCGATGATTGCGACGATTGTGATGATTGCGGCGATTGTGGCGGCTCCCGTCGTTTTGGCGTAGCAGATATGGGCGCTTCTATGTATTCGTTTTTCGGCTCTCTGCGCGGCAGTTCAATCGGTTCTGCCGGAGATTCAAAAATGTTTCCAAAGGGGGCAGCGTCCTCTTTTGAATTTCCGTCCGCTTCCATTTCAATCGGATGGTAAAATTCCGGCAAAGAGCAGCCGGAAGTATTTTTAGAGTTGGCAAAAGCACTTACGGGGTCAAAGTTTTTTTTTTGATCCAAAAGAGATTCCAAACAATAGTTGCCGACAACATTTTCAAGCGTTTCGCGGCTTAAATTTTCGACCATGAAGGCGCCGACATTTCGAGCCAGCGTTTCCCGATCCCAGATCAAAACACCCGTATCAGCAGCGTATCTTTTGACAGTTTCTTCGCCGCCTTTAACTTTTTTTGCAGTAATGTACAAGCTGTTTTTGCCGTTGGATTGCTGCGTAAATCGCTCAAGCGTGTTCAAATCGCCGTCAAGATCACATTTTACCCAAATTTCATAATCTTGTCTTCTGCCGACAATATCACAAAATGTGCCCTCATTCGTTTCATATCCGTAAGATTTGAACATTTCTAAAAGAAGTCTGACAAGTTCCTGTTTCATGGTATCGAAAATTCCTTTAAATTGGTTTGGGACGGGAAGTAAAAACAGCATTCGACCCAAAAATGTTTGATTAACTCATCTGTAAGTACGTTTTTATTATAAATATATCCCATGGTCAAATTTTTTTGGGTATCGTTTTCTTTGAAAAAAATTCGTTGAAAGGAAATCTTTGAAAAAAAATTCGTTGAAAAAATCTTTGAAAAAAATTCGTTGAAAAAATTTGTTGAAAGAAAATCTTTGAAAGAAAAAAGAATGTACTATAATAATGGCATTTATTATTTGGGCAACGAAAAAATATATATTTTTGAAAAAGTTATATTTGAATAATATCATTTATGATTTTTGAAAGACATCAATCATTCATACAAATTGCCTTTCAAATGAATTTCGGTTTCAAAATACTTAGGAGGTATCATTATCATATTATCAAAAGACTTGTTAGATACAGCAATTCCCTATACGCAGCTGCACGTTTCAAATCTCGTCATTGCGCTCATTGTTTTGATTATCGGCATTATCATTGTTCAAATCATTGCTTATCTTTTTAGAAGGTTCATGAAAAATTCAAAAATGCCGGAACTTGCCGCGAATTTTTTTGTTCAATTTGTTACAGCATTGCTTTATGTTGCTGTTTTGCTGGCAGCTATTTCATATTTGGGCGTCACAGTCAGTTCTTTAGTTATAGGTCTTTCTGCGGTTATCGGTTTAATTTTAGGCTTTGGTTTACAAGACACTTTAAACAATTTAGCTGCCGGTGTTTGGATTGCTTTACTGGAGCCGTTTAAAGAAAAAGATTTAATCAATGTTGCCGGACAAAGCGGATATGTCGAGTCTGTCGGCATTATGGCAACTCAATTAATCACTGCCGATAATATTTTTGTTACGATTCCAAACAAAATGATTTGGAACAGCAGCATTGTCAACATGACTCATATGCCGACACGCCGTTTCGATTTAAAAATGACCTTTAAGCTGGTTGAAAATTCCGAAGGAACCGTCAAAGCCGTAATGGATGTTTTATACAAAAACCCCAAAATTCTTCAGGCTCCCGCACCGAAAATATCCATCTCAAACATAACAGACGCAACAGCCGACCTCGAAATTTCAGCATGGGTCAACAAAGACGATATCACAACAATCGCAGCAGCGATTAAAGAAGATTTGCTGCTGACTTTTGAATAAAAAATGACAGGAGGACTTTTTTTGTCCTCTTCTTTTTCTTTTCTCTTTGCTTCTTGTTTTTTTCCCTTCCTTTTCTTTTGTTTTTTCCTCTTCTCTTTTCCCTTTTGTTTTTCCCCCTTTTGTTTTTCCTCCCCTTTTCCTCTTTTGCTTTTATTGTTTGAATAACGGGTTATAATAGGCATTTCGTTATCTGTTTTATGATTACGCTTTCTTTTTTTGGGCAATTACTTTATATATATCTTTGATTTAGTCAAAAATATCGGAAAAGGTGAGAAATCATGAAGATTGCGATATTAGGTGGAACCGGAAACATTGGAAAAGGATTTGCTCTTCGTTGGGGGCAAAAGCATGATGTGATTATTGGGTCAAGAGAAAGGGAAAAGGCTGCTTTGGCTGCTGCCGAGTATGCAGATTTTTTAAAATCTCGATCGCTTCCCTCAAAAATCACGGGCGATGAAAATAAGGCGGCTGCCGAAGCTGCGGATATTGTTGTCATCGCGATTCGATATGATCAGCTGGTGGATGTTATGGGGTATATCAAACCGGCGTTATGCAAAAATCAAGTGGTCTTGTCCGTCGTCGTTCCGATGATTAAAGATCGCTGTTACTTGAATATGGGAACAGAGTCTGTTAGGATTGATGTGGATCCGGAAGAATACAATGCGGACTACTTCTGTTATGCTGTCCCAAAGGCAGGCAGCGCTGCAAAAGAAATCCAAGCCATGCTTCCCCCGGGAATTGATTTGGTGGCGTCATTTCATAATGTTTCTGCAAAGCGTTTGGAAGACTTTGACAAAGAAATGGACTTAGACATTGCGGTTTGCGGCAACAACAAACAAACCAAAGATATTATCATGCAGTTGGTATCCGATATTCCCGGTCTAAAACCAATTGATGTCGGACCTTTAGAAGCCGCCGCACTGACAGAGCCGATTACGCCGCTTCTTTTAAATGTTGCCAAAATGAACAAAGAACTGCGTCACGCAGGGATTAAGTTTGTATAAGGGATGGACACGTCCCTTCTTTTTTACAATTTTTTTTTTGACAATTAATTTATACTTGAATTACCATTCTGTTTTATTTATGTGGATTGCTTAATAATTATAACATTTCTTAAAAAATGGAAACGAATAATTATTTGATGGTTTGGTTTTTATGGTTCAGTTTAATACAATCGAGGATATTTTGGAAGCTGTGGAAGAGCAGCAAATTGATTTCGTTAAATTTCAATTTTCAAGCATAGACGGAACTTTTAAAGAATTGGATGTGCCCCTGTCTCTCCTTGGATTTGCGTTGTCAAAAGGGCTTCCTTTTGAAAATTCAATCATCAGCTCATTCAAAACAGTCGGCGCCGATTTGATACTTAAACCGGACATACGCACATTTTCAATAATGAATGACGGGGTTGGTGCGGTTCCGTTTGGAAGAATTATTTGTGAATTAATGCACTCGGACGGACAGACATTTGACGGCTGTTCCAGAAATTCCTTAAAGTTATTTGTTCGAAAAATATTCCAAGCCGGATACGTATTTTCCGTGTCAGCGTCAGTCGATTTTTATTTATTTAATGAAGAGACGCGAAAAAAAGCTTTGTCATCGCAAAATTTTACAGCAGAAAGAAATTTTATGGATTCCAATACATTTGCAAAAATGGAAAAGGTCAAAAGAGACGTCCTTCACTTCTTGATAAATGCGGACATTGAAATTATATCCATGTATAAAAACGATCAAGACGGACCCTTTACAGTTGTCTTTAAAGAAAGCAGTGTTCTTCGAATCGCTGACAACATCATGACATTTAAGTATATTCTTCAAAATGTCGCCCAGCGCCATGGTTTATATGCCTCGTTTATGCCAAAACTCCAAACCGATGCAGAAGGATTAACAACGTCCTTTGGACTTGTTTTAATGAAAGATGAGTTCAATGAATTTTATCATCCCGGAAAAGACATGATGATTTCTGAGAATGCACGCAGATTTATCGGCGGCATATTCAATCATGCCCGCGGCATTTGTGCCGTAACAAACCCGACTGTCAATTCATACAAACGCATTGCTCAAAAAGAAAGGGCTCCGTATTATATTTCTTGGTCGGGCACCGATCGCTTCTCACTGATTCGCCTGCCCTCGTCGCGCGGACGTTCAACAAAAATTGAAATACAAAATGCAGATTCTTCATGCAACCCCTATCTTTCTTTATTGGTTTTGCTGGCTGCCGGCATTTCCGGGATTGAAAAATCGACCGAAGTCATAAACGCATCGAATCTCGAATCATCCAATTATTCACATGACGAAAAGGTGTCATTGTCTGCCGGAACTCTTCCCACAACACTGTTTGAAGCGATTGAAGAATTTAAAAAAGACAATTTTTTAAAACAAATTCTTGGAGAAAACATTTCAACTTCCTTAATTCAAACATCATCCGATGAATGGGCAGATTATTCAAAAAATATTCACTTGTGGGAACTTGAAAAATATCTTTAATTTTTATTTTTTTTAAAAATGCTGTTTACGCCATCTGCAACAAAAGAGCAATATGGGCAAACACTTTTTTCTTTTATTTTTGAGACATGAATTTTAACACAGCAACAGCATCTTCTTTTTTAATATCTGCTGCATTTCCTGCCAAAATCCATTCTTCAAATTTTAAAAGCGACGGCAGAGCCACAATATTGTCTTTTTTGGCTTTGTCGATTAAGCCATCATAGGTTCTCTCAGGGTAATAGACGCCAAGCGTCATTTGAAGGAACGAATCGCTTTGCTCTTGAGTCAGGAGGGACTCCGACACGGCTTTTTTGAGGGTTTCGCGGATATTGACCAAGGCTTCCGAAAGCGGTGCATTTGAAAATGGATCGCATATGATTGCAACTTCGTCATCCGATTCTAAAATGCCGTCTTTGTAAAGGGCGTAAACTTGACCAATCCCTATCATCCCAAAAGAAGACATTTCAGAGGCTCTGAGTGCGCCCATACTGGAAGCGCCGGCAACGAAAACGCCTTTTTTCAAAGCTGTTAAAATTTCACGATGACCAACAGAACATTGTTCAAAAAAAACGCCATCGATTAAGCAAATTGATTTGGCTCCGTCGGATACGGCTTTCTCAATATCGCCGCGAGAAGCCGGCGGTCGAAATTTTGCAAACGGCAAAATCTGCTGTGCTGTTTTCAGGTCCAAACTTGGACCAAGAAATACAATCATTTTATCGGCAGCGGACTCGGAGTCATCTAAAAAAGTGTCGGCAGGCGTCATAAACATCTCTTATGTTTCGGGAACATATTTTTTGACTCTTCCTGCGGTTTTAGCAGCTGTGCGGCGTGCTTCTTTTCCGCGCTGTCCAAAACGGTCCGAATCAATGGCAAAGGATTCGAGTCCCGGAACTATCACACGGACAACCGGAATTTTCAGTTCCGGGCGGGTTAAATCTTTAACAATCACTGTCTGAAGCCCGACATTATTCAGCATTTGAACCGTTTGTTTTATTTCGTCCAAAAAGTCATTTTGGGAAACGTCTTTTAATTCGGAGAAACGGATGGTTTGAGAGTCGTCAAACCATTTGGCATTCAATCGTTTTGTGCGGTCATAGCCAATCTGTTTTCGAACATCTGCAATGGTCGCATCTTCGCGGGCGCCGTGAATTTGGGTGGCGCGGCTTTGAGCCACTTCCGTTAAGGCACGCAGCGCTGCTATTTTTGGAGAAGAATGGGTTCCCATTCCCAAACACAAAAGTGTCGGGTCTTTGAGTGTGACGTCATCTGCAATGGCTGCAATTGTCGAAAGACCGATATCGCTTGTAATGTCGCGAAGCAAAACAGAGACGCCGGCTTCTTCAAATACACGAAGGAGGCGGGCGACGTCACTGTCCGCATCCTCAATATCTGTAATCAGCCGCCCGCCACTCTTCGCCGCCTCGCATAAAGACCAGGCGTCGCGTTCAATAACTTCGCACAACGCATGGAATGCGGCTTCTTCAAGCGTATTTCCCGAAGCAATGCCGTTTGTTCCGGTTCGAAACAACGAATAATATTGAGAAGGAAGCGGGTGATAAACAGATACAGCCGGCACAAGAAGTTCTTCCAAAACCAAAGAGCCGTCACTCTGAAGCAAAATTTCATGACCGAAAACCCAAGGAATAACCGCATCAGGATCAACATTTTCCGGCAAAATTAATTCGATCGGATCTAAAATCTCATACTCTTTGGCAAGGTTTGGATATTTGTCGATTTTAAACGAATCCGAAGCTTGCGGCTCTGCGGAGTAGCGTTCAAGACCCTCCATGATCGCAGAAACCCTGGCTGCAATCGTTGTCACACCCTTCCCGTTGTAAACAGAAATTGCCCCCTCAGAAGCACTCGGGCGGATACACGAAAAAACCGGAATATTCAGTCGATCCAATTTTGTAATATCAGCAATACGCGTAATGCCGGCAGCGTCCGTTAAAGAATCGACCGCCTCGAAAGTTTCTTCGGGCGGACGCGAACGGTGCGTTTCTTTTTGATAAAGTTTCGGACAAGATTTAAATTCCATAATGACACGCAAATGAATTTGAAAACGGTATAATGAATTTGAAAATGATAATGAATTTGAAAATGATAAATGAATTGAAATTTCATTCAAGAAAAAGAACCGATATGATTTAACAGTTTTCAAAGACAAAAAATGAAAAACAAAGTTCAATCCGGTCATAATTAAAAAACAAGAGTGCTGTAATTAAAAAACAAGAGTGCTGTAATTAAAAAACAAGAGTGCCGTAATTAAAAAAAAAGAGTGCCGTAATTAAAAAACAAAAAAGTTATCACTAACAAATTTAAAAAACAAAAAAATAAGTACACTGGCCGGGATTCGGACCCGGGTTCAAGCGTTGGCAACGCCTGGTGATAACCACTACACTACCAGTGTATTTTCGATATTTAACTGCTGAAAAACATTTCAATCTATTAAAGCATTTCGATGAATGCCCAAAGCCGGACTTGAACCAGCGACATCTGCCTCTTCAGGGCAGCGCTCTCCCAACTGAGCTATTTGGGCAAACGGACACAATTAGCACAATTGGCAAAAATGTACCGGATTTGTGTACAGCTGCAAAAATGGGCCCGCTGAGATTCGAACTCAGGACCTCCGCCATGTCAAGGCGACGTCATAACCATCTAGACCACGAGCCCGCTTTGCATTTTTTTCATATCAAACATAAAACATCAAAGCACATTGCTTTTTTGTCCTGCGTTTTCCTTACGGCTGTGTAAACCCCATAAACATTATAATCGTATATAAAGGTTTTGAGGTGCGTCAGCACTTCTTTAAATGCGAACCGAGCCGAAAGCCTGAGTGACAGCAATAAAAACGGGATTTTTGAACGGAATGTTTTTTTAATTAATGGTGTCGGCGTCGCCGACACATCTTCATAAATTTTTGAACGGAATGCTTTTTTAATAAATGGTGTCGGCGTCGCCGACACATCTTCATAAATTTTTGAATGGAATGTTTTTTTAATAAATGGTGTCGGCGTCGCCGACACATTTTCATAAATTTTTGGACGGAATGCTTTTTTAATAAATGGTGTCGGCGTCGCCGACACGTTTTCATAAATTTTTGAACGGAATGTTTTTTTAATAAATGGTGTCGGCGTCGCCGACACATCTTCATAAATTTTTGAACGGAATGTTTTTTTAATAAATGGTGTCGGCGTCGCCGACACATTTTCATAAATTTTTGGACGAATGTTTTTTCAATAAATGGTGTCGGCATCGCCGACACATCTTCATAAATTTTTGAACAGAATATTTTTTAATAAATGGTGTCGGCGCCGCCGACACGTTTTCATAAATTTTTGAATGGAATATTTTTTTAATAAATGGTGTCGGCGCCGCCGACACATTTTCATAAATTTTTGGACGAATGTTTTTTAATAAAAGGTATTCGGCGTTGCTGACACGTTTTCATAAATTCTGGTTTCGCCATCGGGATATACCAAAACCAGTCTTTGAACTTGGTCGCCAAACGGACACGCATCGTGAAGATAATATCGATCCACCACGCGGGATGAATTCGTAAATTCGACCGTGACAGAATTTCCATGGAATTCTATGATTCGGTATTCACTAAAACCATACAAAAAGTTGTTGATGTACGGGTCTAAATTTCGGCTGCCGAAGAAGAAAATATAGAGGTCTGTTAAAAAACCGGTATTGTATTCAATTTCACCTGTCGCGTTCACGCCGTCAAATATTATTGTAAATTGGTGAAACTGTACATCCGTTCGGGGAGAGGGAGACAAACCGAATGCTGCGGATACAACAATAATGGCGGCAAGGATCAAAAAAAGAATAAAATACTGCGTTGCTTTCATTTTTGAATCTCCGGTCAAAATCATTCAATATCCAATGTGTTCTCTTAGACTTGTGATGTCTTACAATAAATAGATTTTTTATGACAATAAATAGATTTTTTATGATAACAAATAGATTTTTTATGACCGGCAGTCTGCCGTTTCCCACGGTCAGCAAAAGAATCGGCGGTCAGATAAAAATTTGAAAACAATTTTACAAGCACCATAAAATAAATAAGCGAAAATTTTTCAACTTATTTTACAAAGGTTTTTCTAGGGTTTTGCATTATACTAAATTCTAATTTATAGACCATTCTAATTTATAGAATATTTTTTTTTAAAAATTGTGTGATAACATGGAATCATTCAACCAACTTAATGAATGTGCCGAAAACGAGCCTCTCTCCAAGGATACAAAATCATCAGAGGACAATGAAAATATCGAGTTGGGAATGCGTTTTAACAACACCGGGGAGATTGTCGTCCCTCCGCTTTTAATCGACCAAATCCTGGGTCAGGAATTATCTGTTGAAATTGTTAAAAAAGCCGCACGCCAAAGAAGACATGTCATGATGATCGGAACCCCCGGTACCGGAAAATCACTGCTGGCAAAAGCAATGGCTGAGCTGCTTCCAAAAGAAGAATTGGAAGACATTTTAGTCTACCCAAATGCCGAAGATTCAAATAACCCGCGCATTCGCCGTGTTCCTGCCGGAAAAGGACGTGAAATCGTTGCCGCTCACCGTGCAGAATCCCAAAAAAAGACGCAGACAAAAACAATGATCTTGATGATTATTCTTTTAGGCGTTTTGATTTTTGCTTTTTACACAATGCAAATTCTCATGGGCATTTTCATTTGTTTGCTGGTTCTCATATTCGGCAGGCAGCTCATTGGTCGCGACGATGCGATGATTCCAAAATTGCTGGTCTCAAACTACAACAAAATGCAGGCTTCATATGTTGATGCAACCGCCGCTCACGCAGGCGCTCTCCTTGGAGACGTCCGGCACGATCCGTTTCAGTCCGGCGGTCTTGAAACACCGGCACACGAAAGAGTGGAAGCCGGAGGCATCCATAAGGCGCACAAAGGCGTTTTGTTTATGGACGAAATCAACATCTTGGGAATCGAATCCCAGCAAAGTTTGCTGACGGCTCTTCAAGAAAAAGAATATGCAATTACCGGACAGTCCGAAAGAAGTTCGGGGGCACTCGTCAAAACCGAACCTGTGCCATGCGACTTTATCATGGTCGCTGCCGGAAACCTCGACGCTCTTGAAAAAATGCACCCTGCGCTTCGTTCAAGAATTAAGGGATACGGATATGAAGTCTACATGCGCGATTCCATGCCGGATACACCTGAAAACCGCGACAAATTCATTCGTTTTGTTGCACAAGAAGTCATGCGTGACGGACATATTCCGCAATTTGATGAAAACGCTGTTAAAGAAATCGTCCGCGAGGCAAAAAGACGCTCCGGTCGCAAGGGTCATTTGACGCTTCGATTAAGAGATTTGGGCGGTCTTGTGCGTGTTGCAGGAGACTTGGCACGTGCCGAAAATGAAACATTTACGACAGCTGAACACGTTCTTCGTGCCAAAAAAATTTCAAGATCAATTGAACAGCAATTGGCAGACCGTTATTTGGAAAACAAAAAGGATTATGAATCTTTCATGAAGAGCGGCGGTGAAGTCGGACGCGTCAACGGTTTAGCCGTTATCGGCGGCGACTCCGGCGTCGTTTTGCCGATTTTGTCGGAAGTGACTCCGTCACTTTCAGTATCACAAGGAAACATCATTGCAACAGGCCAATTAAGAGTCATCGCCAGAGAAGCTGTAAAAAACGTCTCTGCCGTGATTAAAAAAGTGACGGGAAAAGAAATTGAAGCCATTGATATTCACATTCAGTTTGTCGGAACATACGAAGGTGTGGAAGGAGACAGCGCCTCTATTTCAATTGCAACCGCCGTCTTATCTGCTTTTGAAAAAATTCCGGTCAATCAGTCAATTGCCATGACGGGATCCTTATCGGTTCGCGGAGATGTGCTGCCCGTTGGCGGCGTGACGTACAAAATTGAAGCCGCTGCGCAAGCCGGCATCAAAACCGTTATCATTCCAAAACCAAACGAAGCCGACGTAATGATCGAAGACGTCTACAAAGACATGATCGACATTGTTCCCGTTTCCAACATCACGGAAGTTTTAAGACACGCTTTGGTAGACGGTCCCGAAAAGGACGCCTTCCTCAAAAGATTGTCGGAAGCTTTAGATATTGACAACAGTTAAAGAAGAAACGCAATCGCAATTCTTCTTTTTCCCTTCCTTTTTCCATTTTTTTCACTTTTCTTTTTAGACCGCATAAGATTTAAAGCTTCAAAAAATCCTTTATAACAATTGCGACAAGTTTATATACGATAAGGCGATTTTATATACTCTGTGTGTTCAGAAGGGAAATAATTAAAGAGCATGCTCAATGATTTTAAATCTTTTGATGTCAAAAAAGAGATTTAAACATCATCTCTGACGGCAGCAAAATACATGGTTTGGTATAAAAAATACTTTTCCTTTACGACTTTTGAGGATTTCATGAAACGACTCGGAACAGTATCTCATTTGCACGGTAAATCGTGTTTTGTTGTCAAATACGACTTGCCCGATGTTCCAACATCCCTGCACAAAATGATGAATTTGCAAGTCATTGATAAAAACGTACATCCGGTCGGGAAAATCGCAACAGTTTTTGGGTCGGAAAAACAGCCGTATTTTTTGGTGCGCATTTTCAGAGAATTGGATACATCGCAAGCAAAAAAACTGGTCAAAGAAAAAGTCTACATTAAATAAGACCGACTCAAAAAATAAATGAATGCACACCCACGTTCGTGTTATAAAACGATAATTCAAATATAATTCAAAATTTCAAATGATTCAAATTTCCATAATCAAAATTTCCATAATCAAATTTCTAATATCAAAATTTTAAATAATTCTAATTTCGCTTATAAAAACGTCTGCAAAAATAAAAAATGGTGATGAAATGGTAGAAATTGAAAGGGTTCGCTATTCCGATACAACCAATAGAGATAAAATGAAAGAGATGATTCGTTCCAAAAATCAAAAAGAGGCTTCAAAAGATACAGAAATTTACTGCTGTCCTGAATGTAAAAGCCAAAATTTGGTACACGACTATGAGCGCGCTGAACTTGTTTGCGGCGACTGCGGCTTGGTTGTTGACGCCGACTTTGTGGATGAAGGTCCTGAATGGCGCGCGTTTGATCACGATCAGCGTATGAAGCGTTCTCGTGTCGGGGCGCCGATGACATACACAATCCACGACAAAGGTCTTTCCACAATGATTGACTGGAGAAACCGCGACTCTTACGGCAAATCCATCTATTCCAAAAACAGAGCTCAGCTCTATCGTTTAAGAAAATGGCAAAGGCGTATCCGTGTCAGCAACGCAACGGAAAGAAAC
>Ga0099364_10003601_pt1 | contig 23896 bp, 22 predicted proteins | sample TergutTh196P3_FD_73070 | JGI IMG/M metagenome (GOLD analysis project Ga0099364, IMG submission 73070) | Microcerotermes parvus P3 segment gut microbial communities from Pointe-Noire, Republic of the Congo - Th196 P3 | ecosystem: Host-associated > Arthropoda: Insects > Digestive system > Gut ...
GGAAATCCGTCAGGACGAAAGAGGAAACAATTTATTAACAATTACCTTTAGTATATACGAAGGAAACCAGTTCACCTTTGGCGGAATTACTTTTGAAAATAACCATATTTTCTCTGACGAAACACTTTCCGCCCTGGTTACATCCAGAGTGGGAGAAAGTGTCAATGACAGGAGACTGCGCTCCGACCTGGAAAGAATCGCAGGCGTGTATTATGAAAACGGCTATATTTTTAACCGGATTGAACCTGTTCCAATCCGCGATACCGAAGCGGGAACACTTTCGTTTAACATCATCATTACCGAAAGGGGCCGTGCGCACATTGAAAACATCATCATTCGGGGAAACGAAAGGACAAGGGACTCTGTAATTTTAAGGGAGATCCCCCTGGAGCCGGGAGATATTTTTTCACAATCAAAAATTATTGACGGTCTTAGAAACCTTCATAATCTGCAATATTTTTCCATGATTATTCCCGAAACACCGCCGGGAAGTGCCGATTCGCTTATGGATCTGGTAATAAATGTGGAAGAAACTACTACTTCCGATATCCAGTTTGGTTTGACATTCACTCCAGGTACAGAACCGGGGGTGTTTCCCATATCGGCTGTGGCCCAGTGGAATGACAGGAATTTCCTGGGCTCCGGCAATATCTTTGGTACAGAGCTGAATTTATCTCCCCAGATCCAGAATTTATCCCTGTCTTTTACCCACCGCTGGTTTATGGGACTGCCCCTGGATATGAGTTATAATCTCTCTTTACAGCACACAAGCCGCCGGGCTGCATTAAACAATTCCTATCCGTTGTTTTACGGACCCGATGATTTTGAAGCTTTCCCTGACGGTTTTTCTTCCTACCAGGATTATATAAATTCCGGAAGGGAAATCCCAGATGAGTTTTTGATGAACTATAATCAGTGGAGTCTTTTATTCGGTATTGGTACCGGATACCGCTGGCTGACTCCTCTGGGAAACCTGGGTCTTGGCGGAGGTTTCCGTATAGGAATGGTTTTAAACTCCTATGACAGCAGTATTTACCGTCCATTTGATCCTGTCCTGAGGGAAGGGAACAATGTCTGGAGACCTTCAATTTCAATCTGGTCAAATCTTACTCTGGACAGACGGGACATATTCTTTGATCCTTCCAGTGGTTATTACGGGAGTCAAAGAGCCGGGATCTACGGTATTTTACCCGGTGAGCACGAATACTACATCAGAACAGATACAAAATTACAATGGTTTTATACCCTCTTCGATCTGCCAGTTTCTGAAAACTGGAACTTCAAGGCAGTTTTTGGCGTCCATACAGGGCTTTCATTTATTTTCCCCCAGCCCGGCAGAGGTGGTGTAACCGTAGAAGAGGCAAACCGGCTTGCTCTGGATGGAATGTTTATAGGACGTGGCTGGCAGTCTGATTATTCAAATAAAGGGCTGGCTCTTTGGGAAAACTGGATGGAAGTCAGAATCCCCCTGGCGCCAGGTCTCTTATCCTGGGATTTCTTCTTTGATGTCGCCGGTGTTAAAAAAACACCTCAGGCCCTGTTCTCTGAATTTTCTGTTCCCGATGATACAGGTGCCTTCTTTCTGCGCTTCAGCTACGGCGGAGGGATCAGATTTACCATTTCCCAGTTCCCCCTCAGATTCAGTCTTGCCAGACGGTTTAAGGTTGAAAACGGAAATATTGTCGGTGTAACAAGGGGAGCGTTTGATTTTGTGGTTTCTTTTGCGCTTTCAACCTACTAGGAGGTAAACATTGAGAAAGTACATTCTATTCGCTTCCATGGCTTTTATTCTTGCAGGGATTGTAGAAGCTCAAACTCTTACCAGGTTTGCCGTTGTGGATCTTAACAGGGTCTATATGGCCTACTTCAGTGAATCACGTCCTGTAAGGGAATACAATGAACGCAGAGCGAGGGTTCAGGCTGAACTTGACAGAATGACTGTGGAACTAAACAACCTTAGGGCTCAAATGGCTGATGCCCGATCCCGTGGAAACACCGAACAGGCCCTTAGGCTCGAAATAGAAGTAAACAGGAACACGGATTTTCTCAGGACATATTACCAGGATCAAATGAGAGCTCTTGAAACCCAGTTGACAAATCTTACACAGGATACTTCCTTCCTTGAGCAAATTTACGATGAGATCCGTTTTATTGCCGAAAGTGAAGGTTACAGCGCTGTTCTAAACCTGGGAGACACTGCCGGAATACTCTGGTACAGTCCAACCGTGGATATTACGGACAGGCTTATAAGAAGTCTGCACAGCAGGGGAGGCAGGTAACCCTGGACTAACTTGAGCAGTGCTGCTTTAAGCCCCATGATGGAGCAATACAGGCGCATTAAGCGTGACCATCAGGGGGAGGTTCTTTTTTTCAGGCTTGGCGATTTCTATGAAATGTTTTTCGAGGACGCCATCAGTGTTTCTTCCCTGTTGAATCTTACCCTCACCAACCGTCAGGGTTATCCCATGTGCGGTATTCCCTATCATGCGTCCCATACATACATTGCAAGACTCCTTAAAGAGGGAAAAAAAGTTGCCATCTGCGAACAGGTAACCGGTCAGGGGAGTAAGACCGGCCTCATGGAGCGCCGGGTGGTGGAAATTATCACCCCCGGTACAACAGTGGATGAGGATTACCTTGACAAGGGCAGTCCCAACTACCTGGCCTGTTTGGCATATACTACAGAGAAACAGGGAGGGGGCTGCTTTTCTTTTTCCTATGTGGATCTTTCAATAGGTGAATTTTACGCCACATCATTTAGCGCCAATTTAAATGCCCTAAGGGTAAGACAGGAGCTCGAGAGGCTGCAGCCCAGGGAGATTATTGTTCAGGAATCCATTTTAAGTGAATTTCCCGAGCTTGCGGCGGCTCTGGAAGAAAGAAGCAGCCTTGTGGTTAACCGCTGGGCTGACTGGCTCTTTGATGCGGCAAGAAGCAGGGATCGCCTCGAAAGGCAGTTCTCCAGCCTGAAAGCGTTCGGACTGACTCCTTCTTCGCCGGAAATAGTTTCCTCCGGAGCCCTTCTGGATTATCTGGACGATACATCAAAAAGCCTTCTTCCCCATATTCGTTTTATTAAAATATACGGGGACTCGGAGTTTGTCAGTCTGGATGAATCCACCCAGAGAAATCTGGAACTTGTAAAAAACCTGATGGACGGGGAGGGGCGTTTTACCCTTCTGGAAGTGATGGATGAAACAAGAACAGCTATGGGGCGGCGGCTTCTCAGAACCAGGATCCTGCATCCCCTGCGTGACGAAGGGCAAATTAAACACCGCCTGGACATGGTGGAATCCCTTTACCGGAACCAGGATAAACTGGGGCTGACAAGAGAGCTTTTGTCAAAGACCCCGGATCTGGAAAGGCTTTCTTCCAGGCTTGCCATGGACAGGGCCCATGGCAAGGATATCGCGGCAATTCAAAAGACCCTTTGTTTTTTCAGGCAGATCGAGGAAATACTCGGTGATCTCTCTGACAGGTTTGAATCCCCCGAGGCACAATCGCTTAACAGGGAAGGGCATGAACGTCTTGCTGCTCTGGAAAAATATCTTAAAAAAGGAATTGCCGAAGATCCTTCCATCCTGCTGACGGAAGGGAACCTAATCCGGGACAACTATAATACGGAACTAGACAGGCTGAAGGAACTCCGGGATTCGGGGAGGAAACTTCTGGAGGAATATCTGGAGGAGGAACGTGAGGCCACAGGAATTACCGGGCTAAAAATCCGTTACAACAGGCTTATTGGATACTTCTTTGAAGTAAGCAACGTGAACCTTTCCAGAGTCCCGGCCCACTTCATCAGGCGACAGGGACTGGCAGGAAGCGAGCGTTATACCACAGATCGTCTGATTAATATGGAATCGGAAATAAACAGCGCCTCCGACAAGATCATTGAACTGGAAAAAAAACTCTTTCTTGAAATTCGTGACAGAACAAAAGAGAGACTTTCTGAATTATCGGCCGCGGCAAAACGCATTGCCGAGCTGGACACGGCGGCCTCTCTTGCACGAGCTGCAACAATTCACGGCTGGACAAGGCCCCTGGTTGATGGTGAAAACCGGACAATCATCAGTGAGGGCCGGCATCCCGTCGTGGAAGCCCATCTTAAGAGGGGTGAGTTCATCCCTAACGATCTTGCTCTTAACGCCACGGGCAAAATCTCAGGCGCAGATGTTTTCTTTGCCCTTATTACCGGCCCGAACATGGCAGGCAAGTCAACATACTTACGTCAGGCTGCCCTAATCACCCTGATGGCGCAAGCCGGAAGTTTTGTTCCCGCATCTGAAGCCCGTATAGGCCTGGTGGATCGTATTTACTGCCGGGTGGGGGCATCTGACAACCTTGCCAGGGGTGAGTCTACCTTTTTGGTAGAAATGAATGAAACCTCATACATACTTAACACCGCCACAGAGCGCAGCCTTGTGATAATGGACGAGGTGGGCCGCGGCACAGGGACAAAGGACGGCCTTGCCATAGCCTGGGCTGTCTGCGAAGAACTCCTCGAGAAACTTAAATGCCGGACTCTCTTTGCCACCCACTACCACGAACTTTCAAACATTGAGCATCCCGGCATGGCAAACCGTTCCATGGAGGTAGCAGAAAGAGACGGAGGAATCATCTTCCTTCGCAAGCTCCGTGAAGGCCCTGCCGCAGAATCATACGGCCTCCACGTTGCAGCTCTTGCAGGACTTAGCGAGTCCGTTCTAAGCCGGGCCAGGGAAATAATGACCACGCTTTCGGATAACAGGGCAGCCCTGCAGGAAATGCCTCCCAGAGCCAATATCGAAAACTCGGCTGGTAATAGACCAGTACCTGCACAAAAAGAAAATGCCGTTATGCTAAAAGAACTTGGGGATATCGATATAGACAATATCACCCCGCTGGAAGCTTTGAACCTTATTCAGAAATGGAAAAACATCCGCAGTGACAGCGGTAAGAAAAGCCCCCCTGAAGTTAGGGAACCAGAGCCGACTTTGTTTGATTAGTTGCGAAAGAATCCTGACAAGTCTCTCGCAACATGACCACTCTTGAGTAGTCATGTAAGCACACAAAGCCCCGTTAGCGTAAATTATCTATGTCACCCGCATTCAGCTTGGATGCTTTTAATTCTGTCTATATCAAGACCAGTAATTTCATGTACCAGCTCCATGGACATACCTTTGCCAAGCGCATTTTTTGCAATTTGTTCACGGCTTTCTGTCCGGCCTTCTTCCCGGCCTTCCTCTCGGCCTTCTGTCCGGGCCAGTCTTCTTTGGTAAGTCATTTCGCTCTGGTAATCCAATTCTATTTTTTCATCACGCATGATCCGGGCGCGTTCTTCTTCGTCACGGCTCACTTTTAATAATACTCCGCTCGCCATAGCTATGCCTTCCTCAATTTCCACTATTTCGTTTATTATACTACGTTTGCTCCTGTCAGTCAAATATTCCAGGTATACCGCCCAGAGTTCGCTTTTTTTCATCTCAGATGCGGGCTTTTCTACTACCGTTTTCAACTTGGATAGTTCAAGGCTTATGATCCTGGTTCTGCCGTTCAATGACAAATTGTGAGACGGATCATAATATTCAAAGCTATGATAAAATTCTTCATCTTGGAAGAAGCGTTCCTGGGCCAGAATAGCGATCTGATATGTCTGTTTCAGGTCTTTGTAATCTTTATCTGTTCCCCTTATATCCTGTCCTGTGTATAGTTTTGTTACATGAAATTCCATTCTAACAGGTTCAAATGGCCTGGGGTTAAAACACATTTCCACGTTCACCAGTTCGCCGTTTTCCGCCCTACAGTTAATGTCCAGCCTAAGCTGCCTGTCACGGATATTCCCGATTGGCGGTTCATTGGCGAGTATTGTGACAATGGTAATATTCCTGCCTATGAGCGCAGAAACCAGATTTGATAGGGCGCCTGTGGACTCAGGTGTGTTCTTTGTGAAAACCGCCTTGAAAGCGCCGTCCAAGCGAATGTCGATGAGATTTTCATCTTCCTGAAAAATAATCTTTTCCATAATTCCCCCTGAAAAAATAGTTTAACTATTACTGCATGGGGATGCGTGGCACTTGTGTTTTTAGGAAAAAAAATGAAAAAAAATTATAAATAATCTGCCGCTTCAATCTTCGCAAGTATGGACTCGAAGTTACCCATGTCCCAGGAGAGATCCAGAATGCTGTATTTGTTGCGGATCATCTGTGCGCGGCGGGCGGTGTAAATCGCTTCGCTCCGGCCAAGTCCTATTTCTCCCGGTGTTACAGGGCAGCCGGCTTTTAAAAGTATGGCTTTAAGTTCGCTGTAGGGCATGAGCCTTTCCAGCACCCTGCCTCGTATCTCTTTCCAGGAATCCCTGAAGGCATCGTTTATGGCATTTACGGTTTTTTCATCCATGAACTTAGACATGTCCGCTTCGACAACTTTATTGCAGGCGCGGCTGCTTCTGAATATGGCTTCCACTTCGGCTTTTCGCTCGTCCCGGTTGGGGCGTTTATATGTTTTTGGTACCGGGGGAGGGCCGTTGGGATCCATGAAGAAAATCTCGGTGAAGGCGGTGGCGGCCAGGGTTCCTATGCCTACCTTGTGGCCGTGGGTTACAGGCACGTTGTCAACTGAGAGACCTTCCATCTCCCATACATGGCTCCAAAGATGCTCCGCTCCCGATACCGGTCTTGGGTTTTTCATGTACTGCATTGCAAAACCCGTAATGGCCAGAGCTTCAAAGAGGGTCTTTACAGCGTCCCTGTCTCCCTTTGCGGCAGTTACCGAACGATTGAGGGCATCCATGAGTCCGTTCTGCACCATGTCCCAGCAGACCTGAACAATAGCCGGAGCTTCCGGGGCGCCCAGCGAACCGGCTTTTTCTGCTATGATCCAGTCCGTGCCGGCAATGATCTTGCTGGCCAGGTCTCCAAAGCCTGAAGATGAAAGATAGGCCGGGGCATCTGCGATTACGTCTGTGTCGGCGGCCAGGGCTCTCGGTGCCGAACAGGGCAGGGTCTGTTTAAAGCCGTCCACGAGCAGAGAAGCCCCACTGGGAGTAAAGCCGTCAACCGATGCGGCAGTGGGAACGCAGAAGTAGGGGAGGGTCAGTTCTGTGGCAGTCCGTTTAACAAGATCGTTCAGGGTTCCGGCGCCGACAACTACGGGAACAATTCGAGGATAGGAATCCAGTGAAGGAATCCACTTCAAAAGAAAACGAATATGATCATAATCCGCATAAAGCCGGGGCTCTCCGGGAAAAATGTGTACACCCGCAATGTTCAGCCCTGTATCTCTTAGTATACCTTCAACCCTCTGTCCTGCCGCTTTATAAGTATTCTCATCCGCGATGAGGCACAGTGCATCAAACTCAAAGTGAGTAGAAAGCAAGCCGGGAATCTCCGGCAGGGCTTCTTTCTGTAAAATCAGGTCTTTTGTTTCATCCGCATATTTAAGGCAGTCCGCCAGCACAGGAACATTATTCATAGTTTACCCTACCAGAGATTTTCTATATAGTAAAGAACAAGGAAGAGTAGGATCACACAAAGGCACAAAGACACAAAGAAACTTGATTTTAAGATGGTTAATAAAAAACTTCGTGCCTTGGTGCCTTTGTGTGAGGTAAATTTTTATTGCTTTAGGGAGATTTTATGGCGGTAGCGGATGCGGTAAGGGAAGCTTTGGGAACTCAATCCATGATACGGAAGATGTTTGAGGAAGGGGCTCTCCTAAAAAAACAGTTTGGCCCTGAAAATGTTTTTGACTTTTCTCTCGGGAATCCGGATGTTGATCCTCCTCCCGCCTTTTTTGATACTTTAAAAGAGCTGGCGGCAGAAAAGAAAAAGGGCGTTCACGGTTATATGCCTAACGGAGGTTTCCCGGATGTGCGCAGCGCCATTGCCCGGAAGGTAGAAGCCGAGCATGGGGTAAAAGTTGACGGCTCTCATATAGTCATGTCTGCCGGTGCAGCCGGAGGGCTTAACGTGGTCTTAAAGTCCATCCTGAACAGCGGGGACGAGGTAATTGTTTCAAAGCCCTACTTCATGGAGTACCGTCCCTATACGGCAAACCACGGAGGCCGTCTGATTGAAGTTGACGCCCTGCCGGATTTCAACCTGGACGTTGCCGCCATCAGGGAAAAGCTCTCTCCCAGAACTGCGGCAGTACTGATAAACTCTCCCCATAATCCCACCGGCAGGATCTATCCCAAAGAGACATTAGACGCACTGGCTGCCGTTCTTAATGAACACGGAAAAGTATGCGGCCGTTATCCCTATCTTGTGGCGGACGAGCCTTACCGGGAACTTGCGTACGACGGTGCTGTTGTTCCGCCCGTCCTCTCGGCCTATTCAGAATCCATCGTTGTCTATTCATATTCAAAGAGCCTTTCACTCCCCGGGGAACGTATCGGTTTTATTGCGATAAACCCGGATCTAAAAGACAGGGATAACCTGTTAGGCGCACTAGTTTACGCTACCCGCATCCTGGGCTTTGTAAACGCACCTGCCCTGATGCAGCGTGTCGTGGCAGAGTTAGTTTCTGTCAATGTAGACATTGATGTATATGCCAGGCGGAGAGCCGCTTTTACTAAAATTCTTGATGAAGCGGGTATTGAGTACAATAAACCGCAGGGAGCGTTTTACCTTTTTTGTAAAGCACCGAAAACAGGAGCAGCGCCGCAAGGGGATGATCTTGCCTTTGTAGAACGGCTCAAGAAAAATCTGATTCTGGGTGTCCCAGGCTCCGGCTTCGGAACGCCCGGCTGGTTCCGCCTGGCTTACTGCGTCGATGAGAAGGTGATCAACGCATCCAGAGCAGCGTTTTTAAAGACGATGGAAGATTTTAACGCTGGTTAGGAATTCCCGATCTTGATTTCCCTGGATGCGGCCAGCATTTTCTGAAATGCCTGTTCGGGATTTTTCATCTCCCTTGAACCCCGTGTTATTTTACAAAGTGAAATTCCCAGGGTTTTTGCTATTTCCCGCTGGGGAATTCTCTGTTCCAGGGCTTTTACCAGCGCCCAGCGTGATGCGATATTGGCGGTCTCAGCTGGGGTCAAGAGACGGCGGAGAAAATCCTTGATGAGGAGGGCATCTCCTGTATTTGCCAATGCCTGGGCGAGTTCATAAAGGTTATCGTCTATTCGCGGGTCGTCCGGCTTCATACTTACTCCAATTTATAAATCTATTATAAAATATAACGAATAACAAGTTAAAAGAAATTCAGGAGTTCTTTGGGGTTTTTTATTATTCGTCTTGCGCCTCCTGAAAAAATGGTTTCTTGTGATCTGTAGCCCCAGCTTACACCCAGTGGAAAGCATCCGGCAGATACTGCTGTTTCCATGTCTATTTCCGAATCTCCGGTAAAGATAATGTCGGCGGGGCTTAGTTTTAGTTCCAGTAAAAGATCCCAGACGCAGGAAGGGTCGGGTTTCCGGCTTCCTCCCATTGTCTCTCCCCGGACAATATCAAAAGTTCCTGGCGGAAAAAGACCTGCAATTACCTTTTGGGCAACAGGGTCGGGTTTGTTTGTCAGAACAGCGGTCTTTATCTTCATCTGTCTCAGGCTGCTGAGGATTTCGCTTATACCCGGATAAGGTTTGGAGTGGACGAGTGGAGTTTCTGCATAAAAAGCCGCTGATTCTCCCGCTACCAGGGCGGCCATCCCGTCGTTTCGGGCTTCTTCTGGAAGGGAAAGCCATGCCAGCCTCTTTATCCCCCAGCCGACTTTGGACATATAATCTTAGGTGGGGTGTCCGGGATAGCCTCTGGTCTTCAGCGCCTGGTTCATGGAAACAGCAATGTCCTCCAGAGTGTCCACCAGTGTGCCGTCGAGATCGAATATGACGCCTTTGTATTTAAACTTCATACTATTGTGTAAATAGTATATGATAAATCAAGAGGATAGACAATGAAAGTGAAGCATCCTGTAAAGATGATCGTTACAGATTTGGACGGTACACTGCTTAGAACTGACAAAAGCATATCGGAACGTACAATCGCCGTTCTGAATCAATGCCGGAAAGCAGGTATTAAGGTGGTCTGCGCCACCGGACGCGGGGCGAGTGCCGAAAAAGTTGCTCCGCTAGAGCTGTTTGATGCCAGAATCACTCAAAATGGCGGTCTGATCGTTATGGGAAACAAGATTGTCAGCATCAGTTTGATTAACCATAAGGCAGCCCGCCCCTTCCTTATGGCCTGTGATAAAAAAATGCTAAAGACCGTTTCGGAAACAGGGGGTATACATTATACCAACTTCGATTGTGATACCGAGTGGCCGGGGAGCGGTATTAAATTTAAGATCGTAGATTTTTCACAGCATGACATGGATGCGGAAAAGTTATGTGTTCTTATAAATAATCCCGAAGAGGCCCAGTTTGTAGAAAGCCATCTTCCTGAAGAGCTGTATTTATCTCTCGCCCGGGATGGTCTTGGAATGATCATGAACAGGGATGCTACCAAGGCAAAAGCCTTGACCTGCCTTGCCCGAATATGGAATATTGAACCCGGTGAGATAGCCGCTTTTGGTGATGATCAAAACGATATAGATATGCTTCAGTATGCCGGCATTGGCGTGGCAATGGGAAATGCCCTTGCCGAAGTAAAGGCTGCAGCTGATTATATCTGCCAAAGTAATGACGAGGACGGTCTTGCAGAGTGGATTACCAATACACTTCTGTAGAATTATGATATTATTATCCCGGAGGAAAAAATGGAAAAACGTAGAATTGCTTCTTTGGATGCGGAGATTTCACTTTTAGGGTTCGGTTTAATGCGGCTCCCTGTAGTGGATGAAGACACGGCAAAAATCGACTACCCCAAGGCGCAGGCAATGGTAGACCGGGCATATAAGGCAGGGGTTAATTATTTCGATACAGGCTGGACATACCACGGGAATATGAGCGAACCCTTTGCCGGGGACACCCTTTCAAAGTATCCCAGAGAAAGTTACTATCTGGCTACGAAAATGCCAACCTGGGAAAAATTTGAATCCGAAGACGATATGGAGAAGATATTCAACAAGCAGCTTGAAAACTGTAAAACAACATATTTTGATTTTTATCTGGTTCACGGTATAAACGAAGACAGGCTTGGTATTCTGCAGAACTGGATTTACGATTTTCTCTGTAAAAAGAAGGCAGAAGGAGCCATAAAGCGGCTCGGCTTTTCATTTCATTGTAAGCCTGCCACCATGGAAGAGGTAGTAAAAAAATATAAATGGGATTTTGCAATGATACAGCTCAACTATCTGGACTGGGAAATTGCCAGCGCGGGTAAGCTTTACGAAATTCTTACAGAAAACAATATCCCTGTAATTATCATGGAACCCATTAAAGGAGGAACTCTGACAAGGCTGCTTTACAACGATATGCTTAATGTTCTTAAGAAAGCCGATCCCGATGCCAGTCCTGCCTCCTGGGCGCTGCGTTTTCCTGCTTCCCTGCCCAATGTAGCTACAGTTATCTCAGGCATGTCCGAGCTTGAACACGTGGAAGACAATTGCAGGACATTTCAAAACTTCAAGACTCTCAGCGCTGAAGAGTACAAAGTGCTTGAGGAAGCTGCCGCAGTTTACCGTAAGTCCGGTTCCATTCCCTGTACAGAATGTCTGTACTGTATTGACTGTCCTGCCGGAGTGGACATCCCAAGGATACTGCTCCTTTACAACCACCATTTGATCAACAAGATATCGATTAATTTTTTAAACCAGTACAGGACATTGAAAAAATCGACCCAGGCACATAACTGTATCGAATGCGGTTATTGCGAAAAACGCTGTCCGCAGAAAATCGAGATAATGAGATACATGAAGGAAGCGGCTGAGATAAAACCATGATTACGGGAGAAGGGTACTACCTGCTTATTCTGTTGTACTCACTTCCCAGGGTTATTTTCCCCCCAAATTCCTTTACCGATGCTTTCTTTTTATAGAACCGGGGTGCTTTTGCCATAAATCCCTCTGCTGTGTAATAAGGGTCGTCCTTTTTAATGGGCAGGCTTACGGTGCGTTCCTCTATGCCGGCTTTGTAAATGGCGGTGATGAGTTCAATGGTGAGCCTCCCTTCTTCTCCCTTAATAAGGTAGTCACTCCCTGTTTCTATGGCTTTTAATATATCATCTATCTGACCCGGGTGGCCCTGATGTTTTAGCTTGGGCAGGGCATTGTAGTATTTCTCCAGTTTATTTGTGAGGGGGATGTTTTCCTCGGGAAATCCGTTAGGCTTGGATAGCGAAGCATAGACCCTCCAGGGTGCGGAAATTCTGGCTTTCTCTCCCTGAAAGATAACCTGCTGTTCTTCGCCGTGGTGAATCACAGAGCTGGTAACTTGAGCCATCGCGCCTTTGGCGCAATTTGGGCCTGCCTTGTACAGCATCGATGCCACAGAAATATCTTCAACTTCGGCATTGTCGTGAGAGGCATTGCTCATAATGGCGGAGACCTTTGCCGGCATGCCAAGCATCCAGCCGAGCATATCTATATGATGAACCGCATGGTTTAATGTACAGCCGCCTCCTTCCTTTTCCCAGGTGCCCCTCCACCAGAGGTCATAGTAACAGTGTCCTCTCCACCAGAAGGAATCTATCTGGGCATGAACAACCTTGCCAATGAGACCGGAGTCCAGGGTTTTCTTCAGGTTCATTACAGGATCACGAAAACGGTTCTGCGCAACTGGCGACAGGATCTTTCCGCTCTTTTTTGCAGCTTTGATCATGGCATCACATTCTTTTAGAGATGCCGCCATTGGTTTTTCAACGATCACATTTTTGCCGGCTTTAAGGAAATCAATTGCAATTTCCGCATGAACATAAGGAGGCGTACAAATACTCACCAGATCAATAGATGGGTCATTCAATATGCTTTTATGACTGTCAAAAACCCGGGCATGGACAAGCCCATAGGTCTTTTTTTTCTCTTCTGCTCTTTCCGGAAAAATATCCACCATGTGGGTGATCCTGCATCTCTTGGGAAATTCCTGATATGCTTCGATATGCATTCTTGAAATATTACCCGTACCAATTACCGCTACATTAACCATGTGACTCCTCCTCAATTTAAGATCTTTTTGATTTTAATACATGTATAAACTAAATGCTATACATCATTTGATTTTTTTTTTATAATGCCGCTATGAAAATGACATTTCGATGGTTTGGAAGTAAAAGTGATACGGTCAGCCTGAAGCAGATCAAACAGATTCCCGGTATGTCCGGCTTGATGGGCTTTCTTGATTACAAGAAAGCCGGCGAGGTCTGGAACAAGGATGAAATAAAAGCGTATATCGACGAGGTTCACGCCGGCGGACTTGAATGTGAAGTTATAGAAAGCGTTAACATTCACGAAGACATCAAGCTGGGGCTTCCCTCAAGGGATCTGTATATCAGAAACTATATCGAGACCATACGCAACCTGGCTGAGTTTGGAGTAAAGGTTATTATTTACAACTTCATGCCTGTGTTTGACTGGATAAGGACAGACCTGGCAAGAGTAATCGAAGAAGACGGATCCAACAGCCTTTATTTTGATGAGAGGGATCTTGCAGGCATGGGGCCCCTGGACATTGTAAAGAAAAAGGCCCGTGAGTCCGGCGGCTTTTCCCTGCCCGGCTGGGAGCCCGAGAGGATGGCTGAGCTGGAGAAAACCCTGGAAATGTACAAGGGCATAGGGACAGAGGATCTTCTTAGAAATTACAAGTACTTCATTGATGCCTTTGTCCCTGTCTGCGAGGAAACAGGCGTAAAAATGGCCTGCCATCCCGATGATCCGGCCTGGCCCATTTTCGGACTTCCACGTATCGCCCATACACTGGAAGGCTTTGAAAAGATAATTTCCCTGAACGATTCTCCTGCCCATTCCCTCTGTCTCTGTACAGGCTCACTTGCGTCTAATCAAAGCAACGACATACCCGCCATTATACGCCATTTCGGAAAAAAAGGCCGGGTTGCCTGCATGCATATCCGTAATATTAAACATCTGGGACACCGTCATTTCAGGGAATCCAGCCATCTTTCAACAGACGGCGACCTTGACATGTACGAAGTGGTAAATGCCGTTTTCGACACCTGCCCCGGTGTTTATATACGCCCCGATCACGGCAGGATGATATGGGATGAAGTTGGCCGCCCCGGCTATGGGCTTTACGACCGTGCTCTGGGTGTCGCCTATCTGAACGGCCTTTGGGAAGCTGCGTCTAAATCGTCGCTAAAGACGACGACTTAGACGTCGAATAAAACTTCGTTTTATTCGGCTTCAAAAACGACATAGAAAAAACTAAGGAGGGACCTTTGAACCTTAATTTGGAATCGTTAAAGAACGAAAAGTTTTGGAAAGAAGCCGGTGTAAAAATACCGGAGTATAATATCAAGGCTATGAGGGAAGCCACCTTCCGCGAGCCTGTATGGCTGCATTTTGGAGCGGGGAACATCTTCCGGGGGTTTATCTCGTCCCTCCAGCACAGGTTACTAAAAGAGGGGCATACAGACAGGGGCATTACTTGTGCGGAGACCTTCGACACCGGGATCATCGATAAAATTTTTAAGCCCTGCGATAACCTCGTGATGAATGTAATTCTCGATGCCGACGGCACCATGGACTGCGAAGTTCTTGCTTCTGTTGCTGAAGCCATTAGTGCGGATTCACAAAAAGACCGGCTGGAAGAAATTTTTATTCAGCCCGGCTTGCAGATTGTAAGTTTTACCATCACCGAAAAAGGCTATCACCTGTACAACGCCGCAGGAGAACTGCTTCCAATTGTAAAAGAAGATATGAAAAGCGGCCCGGATAAGGCACGTCATGTTATGGGAATTCTGACTGCCCTGCTTTATAAACGATACAAGGCGGGTAAACTGCCTCTTGCCATGTTAAGCCTGGACAACAACCCCAAAAACGGCGAAAAGCTGCAGGGGAGTGTTCTTGAGATTACCGAAGCCTGGAAAGCCGCCGGGTCTGTAGATGCCGGGTTTATTGATTACCTGACCGATGAAAGCCAAGTTTCTTTTCCCTGGAGCATGATAGATAAGATAACCCCCCGTCCGGATGACGCGGTTTGTAAGTATCTATTGGACAGGGGCATAGAAGGCATGGAACCTGTACTTACCGAAAAAAACACCTATATCGCTGTTTTTGTGAATGCCGAAAGACCCCAGTACCTTGTCGTGGAAGACAAATTTCCAAACGGACGCCCCCCCCTGGAAAAGGCCGGTGTATATATGACAGACAGAGACACGGTAAGCAAAACTGAAAAGATGAAAGTTACCACCTGTCTTAATCCCCTGCACACCGCCATGTCTGTTTATGGCTGCCTTTTGGGTTACACAAAAATCAGCGACGAGATGAAGGACAAGGATATTGTCGCGCTTATAAAGCGCCTGGGTTATGTGGAGGGGCTGCCCGTTGTAACAGACCCGGGTATTATTTCTCCCAGAGCTTTTATTGACGAGGTGTTGAATCAACGTTTGCCCAACCCCTTTATGCCTGACGCTCCCGCCCGCATAGTATCGGACACATCCCTAAAGGTGGGCATACGTTTTGGTGAGACCATAAAAAATTATATAAGTCTGGGCATGAATCTTTCGACACTCGTTTCCATACCTCTTGCCATTGCTGGCTGGATGCGCTATCTCCTTGGCATTGATGATGAAGGAAAACCAATTGATATCTCCTATGACCCTCTAAAAGATGAGCTGCAGGAAAAACTGAAAGGCATTAGCTGGAACGATCCTGAAAGTTACAAGGGGCAGCTTTTACCCATACTTTCCAACAGTAATATTTTCGGCCTTGACCTTACTGCAACAGAGCTTGCTTCCAGGATCGAGGGTTATTTTGTGTCCATGCTTAAAGGCACCGGCTCTGTGCGGGCGGTTTTACAGAACGCACTATCATAACATCCCCAAATCCGAAGCGTTTAGCGGCATTGTCAAAGATGCGCTTAACAGGCAGGGGAGCTGTTCCTGCGGCAAGGCCGCCCCAGGTTGCGATCTTCTCGATGGAAAAGCCTTTTTCGCATAGCAGTCGTGACAGGGTTTTTGCAGAGAAAAGGTAAAGATGATCAAAAATGGCTGAACGCCAGCGTCCCCTGAAAAGCTTTGCCTGGAATCCGTCTATGTTAGGCGTAGTACAAAAAAAACGTCCACCCGGAACAAGAATTCTTCTTACCTCGTCTACCATGGCGGCTGGATTGTTCAGGTGTTCTATGAGGTGGGAAGCCAGGATCACATCAAAATAGTCCGAGGGGAATTTGTTTTCTTCCAAGGGAAGGCTGCGTATGTCCAGGTTTCGCTTTTGCCTTGCGTACTCTGCCTGAGGATGGCTTATTTCCACCCCCATCGTTTCCCAGCCCCGCTGGCGAAGTTCCACAAGGAGGCTTCCCACCGCACAGCCTATGTCTAAAATTCGTGCCTTTGTGCCTCCGTGTGAGATAATTTCTTTTTCTAAGCTGTTGAAACCAGCGTCTTCCAGAGCCAGGAGCTGCAGGTTCAAAAATGCTTTTTCATTGGCCAACTCGTAAGCCAAATAATTTTCTCCGTAGTTTTCGCTGTAGCGCTTGTTTATTTCATCCTCAAGGGGCTGGGGATTCATCTGCACAAGGCCGCAGGAAGTGCAGCGGACATAGGAGAAATTTTCACATACGAGAGAAGGTATAAAAGACATTCCTCCGCAAAGATTACAGGGAAGGATTTGTTTTTTTTCGGTAATTACGGGAGTGGACCATGTCTTTACCGACACTTACTCCACCATAAATCTAAAGACAATGTTCCGGGAATTTTCCGCTTCATCCAGGACAATTATTTCAAGTGTGGTTTGTCCCCGGCTCAGCCATATATCCGCCGCCTCAAATGCGGGAGCCGGAGCAAAGACCTGCCGTACCGGAATCAGTCCGTTGCGATTTACCATGAGGGAGCCATCTCTCGCAAAATAGTTTTCAAATCCTAAAACTCCCGCTTCCCTGCCGTTTAGGATGCAAATTATGCGAAACGGAGCCAGGGGAGGATCGTTCGGACTCAGCATAGTATCATTGGCGTTAACGATAACCGTATAAGGCCCCTGACTTATATTCCCGGCCTGGGAAGGATCGATTATATCACCCGCCTGGTTTCTCAGCCTGACTGAAATGATAAGCGGTGCTCTTGTATCCTCGGTAGTAATGATCATGGATGGATTTATCCAGCGCCTGTCCCGTCTATCGAATAACTGAAAATACATTCCGTTTTGAGATGACCAGCCGGAAACTCCCGATTCTCCAATGATCATACCCCTCTCTATTATCTGAGGGAGTTCCGGAGCAGAACTGTCATCATAGCGGCTGTATATGCCAATAATGCCGTTATGCTCCAGGGCTGTCCACGAGCCAAGGGGAGATGGCAGCCGGGAAGCACGGTCACCTTCTCTACGGCGAAAGAGTGGCTCCCCATCGCTTGAAGCTCTAATGGAGTCTGTGCTTTCAAAGGATATCCCCAAATGGGGCATACCTTCATTGTTCCATCCAAAATTTCCTGTTATATAATCATGCTCAACAGGCCAATCCATTGGAAATGCAGAAATAACAAATAACAAATAACAAATAATAAATAATGAATAATGTTTGTTTTTCATTTATTTACGCTCCAGCAGGAATGAAGCCATACTGTGATCGCTTCCTAAAAATACAATATCACCCTGTCGCCTTAGAAAAACACTTTCACTCTGAAACCGTGCATCCATAATTATGGAGGCAGGGTAGCGGATTGTGACAAAATGTTTGCTTTCAGGAGTTCCTGTAATAAGAAAAAGGAAGGTATCTCCGCCAGAGTTGTCAAGGATTTCCACTTCTCCGTTCAGGGGCAGGAAATGGCTTGTACGGGAGGCGATTTCAAAAATACCAAGACCCCCTTCACGCTCAAATACAATTCTGGAATCATTATCAACAAAGCTGACATGAACGGGCCGTCTGAAACCGGTTTCCAAAAATTCATGGTAAATTACCCTGTAATTTTCTCCTGCCCTTTCCAGAAGCAAAAACCTCTGCTCATCTATTCCTGAAATAACTGCAAGTCTTGATGCGTCACGCGAAATTGCACAGCCCGTAATAACCGAAAGCCTTGACCCTCCCGGCTCAAAGGGAGTAAAAACCTGTCTGCCCGTAGAATCCAGAAGCTCAACTGTACCATCCAGAGTGCCCACAAGAACATGGTCCCCTGCGGCATCAATACAGGTAATGGGTGCCGGAAAATCGTGAGTCCAGAGGATCTCTCCCGCAGAACCTACAGAGGAGATTGTGTTTTGTTCCATACCAATGATAAATACCTGGTCATTAAGAAAAAGCGGATACCCCCGGACTTCATCAATGGAGAAAACCTGTTCGTTAAGATAGTTCATCACCTGAACAGAGGAAGGAGTATTTTCAAATTCTGTCCAGTATCTGTCCGAGATGGCAATGTAATGGTCATTAACTTCCTTTAGGACAAACCTTCCATCATCTCTTATATATCCAAAATATTCGCCAAGAGTGAAGGGTATAATATCATCAGAAAAAACCTGGGTATTTGTTCCGGGGTATACAGGGATGTTTGATTCCAGAGAAGTTATCCACCGGGGGCTCAGGGTAACTTCCTCAGAAATGGGTCGGGCAGTAATAAACACATAACCAAAAAAAGCGAATATTACAGGTATGATCCACCATTTTTTAATTTTCTTTGCCATTTATCAATTACCTGTGTATAATGGTACAATAAACAATAAAAAATGCATAGGGAGATTTTTACATGAATGATATAAATCTGTATAATTTGTTCTCTGAAGCCCGTAAAGCGGCAGATTTTGCCTACGCTCCGTATTCAAAATTCAGGGTTGGAGCCGCCCTTCTATGCGAAGACGGGACTGTTGTTACAGGATGTAACGTAGAGAACCGTTCCTTCGGCCTCACTGTCTGTGCGGAGAGAAACGCGGTTTTCAAGGCCATTAGTGGCGGGCAAAAATCGTTCAGAGCCCTTGCTGTCTCCACCCCGGATTCTGAAATCCCCGTAGGCCCCTGCGGCGCCTGTCGTCAAGTCCTAAGTGAGTTCATGCCCCCTTCCTCTCCTGTGCTCTTCGCCGGTTGCGGGAAGGACAAGGTAACAAGCACAATAGGGGAGCTTTACCCCTATGATTCACTGCATGATTTATCTCCATAATGATAAGTTGAACATGGCTTGACGTTTTTTACGGTTTAGTGCTATAATTTCACATATGATTGAAGAAGATATCCTAACCATAGATGAAGTTGCCAAGTATCTGCGGGTTTCCGAGCGGACAGTATATGAATGGGCTCAGAAGGGCGAAATCCCTGCCGGTAAAATTGGAACCGTCTGGCGTTTTAAGAAAACCGACTTGCAGAAGTGGGTGGACGACAGGCTTTCCACAAGCAGCCTGACCCCCAGCCCCTTATCCAACAATACTTTCCAGATGGAGAACATCGTATCTCCCGACAGGATCATCTTCCTTGACCATCCATCCAAGAGAGATGCCCTTTTAACATTAATTGATAACATTTCCACAGCTCCCCAAATTAAGAACAAGCAGGAATTATTACAGGGCATTCTGAAAAGAGATGAACTTATGAGTACCGCCATTGGCCGTGGTATCGCAATTCCACATATCAGACTCCCGTCAATTACAGACCTCGTGGTTTCGGTTGGGATCAGCCGGGTGGACATCCCCGATTTCAATTCCATGGACGATGAGCCGGTACGCCTTCTTTTCATGATCGCTGCCGCCCATAATCAACATGCCTACTACCTGCAAACCCTGTCCTTCTTCAGTTCCCGCTTCAAAAACAAGGATTTAAGAGACACCCTTTTAAAGGCCGCAGGCCCGGAAGAAGCGTATAAAATTCTTACTGGGATCTAATAGATCGCTGAGGGCACGGAGGGATCGTTGAGGACGCGGAGGGCGGAGAAGCGTATCATGTCTATCCGGCCTGTATCGGAAACTTCCACCCCTTCACTGAGGAGAAGACTAATCTGCAGCTCTCTGCCTTCTCCTTCCTTTAAGCCGATGGTGCCGTCGGAACGGATCACGCGATGCCAAGGCAGATCGTATTTTTGCGACATGGAATGCAGAACTCGTACCGTCTGCCGGGCCCCGTTAGGCAAACCCGCCGCCAGAGCCGCATCCCGGTAAGACATCACCTTCCCTCTGGGAATTGACTTTATAACCTCAATTAGGCGAATCGTACTCTCAGTCAATGAAACCTCTATCTATCATCGAATGTTCACGTATGTCCACGAATGGTTAGTTTTAAGAATTGGTCTCATTTCGCTTACATTCGTATTAATCCGTGTCATTCGTTGATCCTCTCCTCATTCCAATCAACGAAGATGCAATAACCGCACCTATGATCACCGCCCCTCCCACCAGCGCTGTAAGAGCCGGTGTTTCGCCTGTAACAAGGAGCACCCAGACGGGGCTAAGAATGGGCTCGATGATGGTGGTAAGCATGGCCTGAACCGCACGGATTCTTTTCATCCCGTAGGCGTAAACGAAGGAGGCCAGGCCGAGCTGAATGATCCCCATGTAGATGATGGGCAGTACCGTGGATGCTGAGAGGGGAGGAGGATCGAGAAAAACGAAAGGGATGCTGACAAGGGCGCAGATTGTATGGGATAGAAGCAGGGAGTCACGGGGATTTCCGTCCTTCATCATACGCAGAAAAACCGTGGTCGCCCCGAAAGAGACCCCGGACAGTATTGCCGCAGTGTCTCCGAAAAGAGCTCCTGAGCCAAGACTGCCCTGGAAAAAGAGCAAAAGGCCTCCCATTACCAGAACCATGGCCCCCCAGTGCTCCCAGTGGGGCTTTTCCTTGTTAAAATACCAGCCCAGAAGGGCCGCCCATACAGGGGCACTGTACTGTAAAAGTATGGCATTGGCGGCGGTAGAATTTATGTTGGCAATTACGAAGCTGATCATCGTAAAGGCATAGGCGAGAGCGCCTGCCCAGAGCGGGAAGGGCGGGTTTTTCGTACCTTTGGCGGGGGGAAAGGTAAAACGCATTATAAGGAGGAATATCGCCGCAAAAAAACTCCTGGAACCGGCTATGACCATGGGATTCCAGTCCATTAGATAGTTTTTGATAAACATCCCGCTGGTGCTCCACAGTACCGCCGTAAGGAGAAGTGCTCCCTGTCCGGCCAGTTGCTGCCGTTTTTCTGCTGCCTGAATCATGAGAACATCATAAACTATTGCTAATGTTTTGTAAGGTTGGACACTCCTGAGGCCGATAATCAGAACATGATAAGGGGATGGTATACCGCGGCAAGCGGTATGAGAGCCCAGCAGTGGCGGCTGGATGCGGTTGGTAATAATCTCGCCAATGTGAATACCGACGGATACAAGCGGGAACAGGCCGCATTTAAAGCGTTTCCCGAGCTCCTGATGCGGCGCATGAAGGATGACGGTCAGTATATTCATCCGTTCGGTTCCGGAGATGCGGCGCCGATAATAGGCAGGCTGGGAACAGGTGTTGAGTTAAACGAACTTTTCATCTCTTTTGAACAGGGGTCTTTTAACGAAACCCAAAGCGACTTTGATGTAGCTCTGTACGGAAAAGGCTTTTTTGCCGTATCCACACCCTATGGTGAGCGTTATACCAGAAACGGCTCGTTCATTCTGGGCATGGAAGGCTATCTTGTGACCAAAGAAGGCTACCAGGTATTGGGCGAAAACGGCCCCATCCAGGTGCAGGCAAATAATTTTCGTATAGATAACGAAGGGCAGGTTTGGATAAATGCCGAGTACGGAAACGATCCCAATACGATGGTTTCCAGAGAGGACAATACATGGGCGGAATCGGAGCTTCTTGACACTCTGAAGATCGTTGATTTCGATATTGACAGATACCTTAGAAAACAGGGCTCCAGTCTCTACTATGCCACCGAATACTCAGGCCCCGCAATGACAATGGAAATACAAGACAGACCGCAGGTATATCAGGGCTTTTTGGAAACAGCCAACGTGGAACCTGTGCGGGAAATGGTTCAGATGATCGAAGTGAACCGTGCTTACGAGGCAAACCAGAAGGTGATTCAGGCACACGACACCATGCTTGGCACCCTGATCAATCAGACAGCGAGAGTTTAGCTAAATGATGAATAACAAATAAGAAATAAAAAAGAATAAAGACGGGAAGGAAGAGAGGTAAACGATGGTTAGAAGTTTGTGGACAGGTGCTTCCGGCATGATAGGACAGCAGCACAATATTGATACAATTTCGAATAACCTTGCCAATGTGAATACACATGGTTATAAAAGAATGAGGGCTGATTTTGAGGATCTGATTTATCAGACGGTCAGAACAGCCGGTACACCCGCCACCGAAGACACTGTCGTTCCGGTGGGCGTGCAGATGGGACACGGCGTAAAGCTTGCTGCTACTCCCAGGATGTTTACCCAGGGGTCCATGCAGAACACCGAAGTTGCAACCGACATGGCCATCATGGGTGAGGGCTTCTTTAGAATCCAAATGTACGACGGCTCCTGGGCATATACGCGTAACGGTGCTTTTCAGGTTGACAGCGACGGGCGTATGGTTACTGCTGACGGTTACTGGCTCCTTCCCGATGTTATTATGCCCGAAGGCTTCCTGCCGCAGAGCATAACGGTCACTCAGGACGGAAGGGTATCTGTTATTGTTCCCCAGATCGATGACGAGCCAATTGATATTGCACAGCTTGAACTGTACCGCTTTCCCAACCCGGTAGGCCTGACCGCCGTGGGGGAGAATCTTTTTAAAGTTACATCCGCCTCCGGAGATCCGATAGCGGGTCAGCCCGGCTTTGACGGCATGGGCAGGATAGCGCATAAGTTTCTTGAGATGTCTAACGTCTCTGTTGTTCGTGAAATGGTAGACCTCATTGTTGCCCAGAGGGCTTACGAGTTCAACTCCCGGACAATACAGACCAGTGACAATATGCTTGCCACGGCAACGCAGCTTAAGAGATAGTTAGTAGGTCATGGGTCATAGGTCATAGGTTGTAGGGGGAGATTGTTATGGATATTGGTTTGATTAGTGCGCAGTATATGAATCCGGCGCAGAATCCGTTTTCTTCGACATCGGTTGCAACTCAGCAAATGGAAAACAGCGGGTTTGACGACCTCTTGCGCAGGCTGCAAAATAACAATCAGGAAGCACAGGGCGGGCGGCCCGGTACTACAGAAATAGACAAAACCAGCGAGCTTTACGAAGTCTGCCTTGAACTTGAAACCATGCTGATTAAAAACATGATTAAAGGCATGAGAAGCACAGTCATGAAGACTAACTTTATTGACACGGGCTTTGCAGGCGAAATTTACGAAGATATGTTATACGACGAATATGCCAAGACCTATGCAAGAAACGCCGGTCTGGGCTTTGCCGAAATGGCCTACAGGGAACTTGCCGGGCTAAGGTAAACTTCAGCCCCTCAGCTTCCTCTACGATTCCTCAGCGTCCCCAGCGATCACTGCGTTCACAAAGTCTTTTGCAAGGCTGGTGATTTTATCGTATTTTCCGGTTTCTATCCACTCCCTGTTCACCAAATTTCCGCCTATGCCAAATCCTTTTGCTCCTGCTGCAAGGTAATCTTTTACGTTATTTTCGGTGATGCCGCCCACTGCTAAAAACCGTATATGGTTCAGGGGTGCGCTTATTGCTTTTAGATATGCCGGGCCCAAATCTCCGGCAGGGAAAAGTTTGACAAAATCTGCGCCGGCATCGTGGGCAGTCATACATTCACTGGGAGTCATGGCTCCGGGAATGGAGACAAGACCCATTTTTCTCACCTGACCTATAAGGCTTGTGTTTGTGTTTGGGCTGATCATGAACAATGCTCCTGCATCAGCCGCCATTTTTAGCTGTTCTTCTGTACATACTGTTCCAGCACCTGCCAGTACCTCTTTTCCAAATTCTCTCTCTATTGCACGGATTGCCCTGGCTGTAGAGGCA